>Ga0307510_10001864_pt1 | contig 23635 bp, 29 predicted proteins | sample 12_EM_MG_FD_207224 | JGI IMG/M metagenome (GOLD analysis project Ga0307510, IMG submission 207224) | Populus trichocarpa ectomycorrhiza microbial communities from riparian zone in the Pacific Northwest, United States - 12_EM | ecosystem: Host-associated > Plants > Roots > Unclassified | place...
TACACATTTAGCTTATATAATAATTTTTTGGAGGGGTGACAATGGTCCTTTGATTAGGTTGCGGTCGGCAGTGCATCGGCAGAGCGGAGTTTCACCTTGGGAGGGCGTGACGAAAATGATTGCCGTATTTGAGGGTCAGAACCCCTGCCGGGCACAACTCGGGCAACACTCGGGTAGTCCAACAGTCGGGCACTGGCACTGCCAATCCATGGCAGTCATCCCACCGAGGGAGTACACCATACTCCTTACTCACCTTCACAAGCCATCTTCCTCTCTTCCACTTTCGACCCATCAGTCCCTCATCTCCCATTTCCTTGCCCAAACTCCGACCCCCACCCAACTCACTGCAACCGTCATCTCGTCGCCCCTCTTCCGTCCCTTCTCCCATGCTAAACTCCTCACTCTGGTCACCGCATTCAGACATTCCATCCACCTCAGGCTAAAGGCCCTTGAAGATGAAGAAAAGACCTTATTTACAAGAGGCATAAGTCCTAGGATGGCCGAGTGGGTTCGTGGACTGGTCAAGGGCTTCAAAGGTGGTCAGGCCGTCATTCGATTTGTCTCAGCAGGGGGCATTCTTCTTGGCCTTGATGATTTGATCAAAAAACTGGGCGCCCATTCTAGAAGTGGAAGCGTGAGAGCCAAGACAGAAGACGAGCTCATCGTGGCCCTTTCCGAAATCATGGAACTTTACGGCGCGCCCAAAGACAGCGCCTGGGAGAAGGAATTTCAACCCGAGACGGAACAAGGAGAATGTGAGTTGCTCATCCTTGCTTCCATTGCGCGCCCTCCAATAATTTAACCCGGGTCAGTGGATGCCCTTTCTCTTGCCTTGTTGTTCGCTGCCCAATTCTTGCCGCATGTCTTCTCGGAACGTGTCAAGGCCCTGCCACTCTCCGTACGTTCTCTCTCCTTCACGCGCGCGTGCTTGTGATCGCTGAGTTGGGGTCGTAGGTTCTTTCCTCCCACTTGATGAATACAATCGAGTCTACGTTTGCCTCAGGCTCGTTTCTCGCATTGCTTCCTTCATCGTGCAGCACCACGCCAGATGGAAAACTTTCGCTGACCACACCTGCGGGACCGATGCAGCCCTCATTCTCATTCCCATACGATGGTCCATGGAGCCGGTCTACTTCTTTGTCCGTGGCACTCAAGGTCGTGATTGGGTCCCCCTTGTTCACCGCAGTCCCCTCGCTTGCGGGCATAACTGCAAGGGTCCTTCCACTTCTAACCGAATCTTCCTCATTGGATGGCTGGAACACGCTCGAAATGGTCGCCATACGTCTTGAACAAATTACAAGCAACGTGGAGTGCCATTGGGCACAAAGTGCGCTCGCTAACATCGAGAATGAGGATGACATTGGTATGCGTTTGCTCAACTTGGTGCTGTTTACGCTTCTCAAACCAATGCCGCAGACCCCGAGTCCCACCAAATTGCCACAAATATCTGGACTGTCCTCAAAACGCTCCTGTTCACCACCATCATGCTTTCGCAGTCCTTGCTTTCCACCGTCACCTATTCCCGCCCTCTCTCTTCTACTGTACCTCCCCTCGAGTCGGGTCGGCCTTTCGTTGATCCGCCCACCCACTCGTCGCTGTCCCTGTCGATTCTTCGTACGCTTTCCCATCTATCGTTTGTGATCACTAAGTTCGGTGGGGTCACGTCGACGAGCAGCTCTGGCTTAGCAGAGTTGAAGCGGGTGTTCTACTCGGCGCTTGACATTTTGAGTGCCGACGCGGAGGCCAGTGAGACGTTTGTTAAGGCTTTGGATCCGCATGGTTAGTCTGTGTGTGTCATGCCACGACCAGTTCGCTGACTTGTCTATCTAAGTATCAGTCGCTTCAAGTTCGAGTGCGGGAGAACGTCCGGCGGATGCTCTCACTCGCAGTCGCCAGGCATTCAATCTGACGTGTGCTGAACAACTGGTTCCTCTGCTCAGCTTGAACACGATTGAACATAGTGTCTTCCCCTTATGTCTTCCGTACGCGCAGATCATATCCCTCACTGTCCTGTTCTGAGCGATTTATCAAAGGCATCTATATGACTCGTCGCACCGGGAGACATACGAGTCGGCACACTCGGTGATCCTGTCAATATTCGCTGCGCAGACTGGCTCGACTCCGGTGGCTGAGGCCCAAGCCACAGCTGTGCCACGGCCAACGTTCGTAGAGAAGATCGTTCCGTTTTACGCGCGGTGTCTCCTCGAGGTGTGTCCCGACATGCCATATTCATTTTCCGTGGACCACTGAGAATGCACGATATTACAGAACTCAGCACGTGACAAACTGACTACGGCTCAATTACGCCTCGCATATTGCGCGCTTACGAGCAGTGCAAGTGGGAATGCACCGGCGATGGGCCAGTTCTGCCTGTCGTCTCTCCTCTCCGCGTTGTCGGACCTTTCAGCAACGACAGACGATGACGCCGCGCAACGACGACACCGGCTTCATCTGGTTCTCGTGTCGACGTTGTCTGCGCTGCCGCTTGTGATCCTGCCGGAGGCCCTGAATGCCGTGGAGGACGCGATACGTGATTCGAAGGGCGGGGAGCAACGCGAGTTGGCCAAGGAGGTGTTCAAGGAGATCGTGGAGAATGTGGGTGATCGGGAGAAGGAGTATTGCCTGCGGTGGTGGGAGGGACAGCGCTCCAGTCTGGAAGGGGTTACTGAGGAGTTGAATGGCAAGGGAAAGGGACGCACGTGGGAGGCGTTGTCAGCCCGAATGTAGTCCAGCAACAGATGCTTCCTCCACTCCTTTGCATTCTCACATATAGTTACACCTGACAACCTTCAACAACAGCCCCCCATTGCCACCATGCCCTCCCCAGTGGAGCTCTACGTATATGCAGTTTGCACCCAAACAACGCCAATGCAACCCGTTGGAACGCGGGTCGACCGTATGTGGTATGAAGGCTCCACGTACTGGCCTTGGGCGTGAGCGAAGTGATCTGATGCGTTCATCCTAGGTTTACCTCCGTCGTCGTCTTTGACAAGGAAGTCTTTTATGCCTTCGAAGGCGGGATCAAAGATACCAACCCTGGATATACCCACGTGCGTTCCTGGCCTTGTTATAAATTCAAGTCGTGCGATCCCAACATACAGTCAGTATGGCCGACCAATGCAAATCATAGGCATGGGCGAGACAGCCCTCGAAAAGCAGATATTTGAAAAGTATCTCGCGGAGATGAGGAGGCACTGTACCCCTGACAATGTAAGTTATGAGGCATGCTTCTTACTTACAATCGCGGTCCGATCGCGTCAATCAACCTCTCGCGTCCGGTGGTGCAGCGCGACATCTTAGGTAAGAACGCTTGGGGCACAACGCTCTCCATGGTATCCATCCCATCTGGTAGATTTCAACAGTAACTCCTTCACGGCGGAATGTATCTGGTTTCTGACAGGAGGGTCCGTCCCATCATTTATCGAAAAAGGCGCGTTTCTTCCATTCCACCTGTGTTCTCTCTCGCTCTCTTCCTGCGCAACTCCCCTCGCTAATTACGCATCGATGCAATACTCCTCAGAATTGGCCTCTGCATGGCTTTCCACGCCCCTCAGATCCACGATGCGCCTGACCATACCCTCTATGTTCCGCTGTCCGCCGTACGCGGGGTCCCCACTCAGCGGGGCGATCAACTTGCAGTCGGGCTTCCTGCCGTCCGACCCTTTCTTCAGCTCGCACCGCGCCGCCGTCGCGATGTTCACATCCACGACATGCGTGGCGTCCAGGCACATGGAGCCCGCATTTGAGGTGCTCGCGCGGGAGAAGAAAAAGGGCCGCGACAAGGTCGAGTTCTTCAGGGTAGACGTTGACCTTATACTTTCACTTCGCCCGGCTCTCTTGCGCCAGTGGGGCATCATTTCAACGCCGACCTTTAGGTTTTTCTTGGACGGGAAGAGGGTGCGTATGCGATTTGGCCTCGTGTCTTCTCCCCTCCCCTTTACTCTTTCTCTCGTTGTTTTCAATCCCTTGCTGAGGAATACCGTTGACGCTCGCAGACCCATGAACTCCAAGGTATAAATGCACTAGAGGTCCGTTCACAGGTCAACATCCTTTTATGGCAGGCTTTTCCTCGTAAGATGACTTGGCACTACAAGTGAAGAGCCGTTAGCCTGATGGATTAATCCAGCTCACCCACACGCGTTGTTGGACCTCCCATATGTATCATCCCTCTCGACCAAACCCATCTTGTTCGCCCAAGTTCCTGCGCTTGGCACAGTACACGATAGACTCGTGTCCTTTATAGATGCTACACCATCTCTGGAAAACTCCGAAAGGATTAAGGACGACCTGTCACAGAACATATTTCCATGGCTCAAGCGACGTTACGTGGAGAGCTCGGAAGCTTCACCGGACGATAGGATAATTGCCGCCTTCTCACAGACAATAAGAGCGCTGGCTGCAAATCTGCCAGTCGCGTCCTTGTTCCCGCTTCTGGACGTCTGGCGCCTAGCGATTATCGAACCAACAATCGCTCCGGTCACGCTGGACCCGCTCCTCGAAATAATGACGTCGAGCAGCGAATCCTTGTCGTCCTTGCCTCGCGCCACACTCCTCACGCTACTACGCCTGACAACTAACGCCCTCGCTTCGTCCCGTTCAAAATTTACATGGCAGCTCGTGACCAACGTGGGGAAGAGGGCCACGCTCACGAGCTTGCTCGTGCCGGCACTCCAGCACTCGGATCGACTCGTGCGAGTGGCGGCGGCGAGCCTGGTTTTCAACGTGAGTGCCCGGGTGCAGAAGGGCCGCGTCGCGAAGGTCACGGAGGAAAAAGGCGAGGCCGATTGGTTTGTGTTGGACCAAGAGTGGGAGCTTGAATTGGTGAGAGCGGTCACAGAGGCGATCGCCAAAGAGGGAGAGAGCGAGGACCTGGGTGAGTTAATTTTTTTTCAATTTTTTTTTTTTTCAATTTCCGTTACACCCTCGCAATGTGTGGTTCTGCTGCCAACTACGAGGAGATATGAGCACCAAACTTTGCTGACAGGAACACCGCGCAGTGCACCGGCTGACTGCGACGCTGGCATTTTTGATCCGGCTGTCGCCTTCCTATCAAAGTCAGCTTTGCCCGTTGCTCCGGGATTTGAATGTGAGAAAGGTGTTGAAGGACAAGCTGGCGGAAGGTGCAAAGTTGACAGTGCGAACGGAGATCAGGGAGTTACTTATGGAAGTTGCGGACCGATTATGCTGATCGGCAGTATCCCCCGTCGTGGGCTTGAAGACATGGAGGACCTGGAAGGAATAGCTAGCGATCTCGGAGAGGTGTCTTGCGTTTCTACTGCCAGGAGTAAAACTTTTATTATCGCTCAAGGCGTAGTTGTAATAAGGGACATCTCCGAACGGCTCCCATGTGGTATGATTGTCAGTTGGATAGGGTTTACATTGGGCGTGTGGAAAGGAATATCTTATGGGGGTGCTAGCCTGGGTACAATGTGGGACGGGATGCCTTGATCATTGTCAATGTTTGCTTGGTCATCGCTTTGAGGACAACATATGCGTATGCCAAAATATTGTTGCGGTTGGTATTTATCTGGCGCCAACGCCCCTCAGAAACTTTGTCGTCGTCGTCTTGTGATGACGCCCTTCTAACACTAATTGGAGGAGAGGGGTCTTCAAGGCTGAGGGTCCTCACGCTCGCTCGTCCGCGTCTGATTTGTCACGATGGCGAGGACAGAAAGTACTTCAACGATGATTTTCACGGAGTTGGCCCGAGGATGCCGAGTGGAGACAACTTGAATTGAATGGCATCGGGGTCACAGCCCCAGACAAGACGAGACGAGACGCGTCAGCGACACATACGCGTCCCTCATGTATAACAGTATATAATTACATCTGACACTCCCCCCTCAATAACAACCGCCACTACTACCATGTCCTCCCCAGTGAAGTTATACGTATATGACCTTAGCAATGGTATGGTTAGAGCGATGTCAATGCAACTCGTTGGAAGGCAGATTGACGGTATATGGTAAGTAGCCTTATTCCTGCCAACTTGCGAGTCGTGCAAGTGAAGCGATACTTACGCGCCCCTCTGATTCCCTCCTACTGTAGGCATACCTCCGTCGTCGCCTTTAATAAGGAAATCTTTTACGGACGCGGTATTCAAATCGTCACTCCCGGACAATCTCATGTGCGTTCCGGCCTTGTTACGATTCGTGTTGCACGAAACTAACGTACATCCAGTATGGTCAACCAGTGAAAGTCATAGACATGGGCGAAACGGCCCTCGACGAGCAGATCTTCGAAGAGTATCTCGCGGAGATGAGGGAACACTATACCGCTGACAAGGTATGGGGCATACTTTCGTTCCTCGTCGCTGTCTGATCTTGAACGCTCTAACATCTCATCCTGCATGTCGGGTACTGGCGCAGTACCACCTCTTGGGTAAGGACGGCTCAACGTACACATCCGCGACAAGCGACAGCTCGCTGATCATCATCGTGTCAATCCGGTAGATTTCAACTGCAACTCTTTCACGAACGACTGCATCGGGTTTTTGACAGGAGGATCTATCCCATCATGGATCAAAGGCGCGTTTCTTAAAAATCCTTGATTCATTCCCCTCACTTATCTGGGACTCAAACCACCACCACACAGACCTACCTTCCGACTTTATGTCCACGCCTTTCGGTGCCGCGCTACGCCCTACCATAGACGCCATGTTCGGCGGCGGACTTGCGCCGGGGGCAGTACAACAAGAACTTCCAGCGATGCCCCCTCCCTCCCTTCTGCAATCCATCTCTGGTCGCGCGACAGGTGCGCCCGACTCGGGCTACAGCTCCCCCGCGCCCTCGACGAGCGCACGGGCAGCAGTATCAGCGACAACAACGCCCGGTCCACTCGCCGGCGCGATCCACGCGTCGACAAACCCGGCATCGTTCCGCGCTTTGCTCAGCTCGCACCGCGCCGTCGTGGCGATGTTCACGTCCGCGACGTGCCCGCCATGTAGGATGATCGAGCCCGTGTTCGAGGAGCTCGCGCGGGAGAAGGCGAAGAGGGGCGACGGCCAGGTCGCGTTCGCCAAGGTCGATTTGGGCGTGGGCATGGGCTCGATGGTCGCGCGCGAGTATGGCGTCGCTGCGACTCCGACTTTTGGATTTTTCTTAGATGGGAAGAAGGTGCGTGTGCAATTTCGTCTGGTCCTTTCCTTCCCTCTCTCCCTTTGTCTTTCTCCTTGATCCCTGCTGATGGATATCACGCTGCGCGCAGATTGATGAACTGAAGGGAGCAAATGCATCGGAGCTCCGTACACAGGTCGACCTCCTTTTGTACCAGGCCTTCCCTCGTGAGTTGACTTGGCACTACGAGTAAAGAGCTCCTTAGCCTGATGGATTATTCAGCCCATCCACACATGTCGTTGGACCTCCCATCTATGTCTGCCCTCTCTACCGAACCCATCTTATTTGCCCAAGTACCTACGCTCGACACCGTGCATGATAAGCTTGTCTCCTTCATGGATGGTACCACATCTCTGGAATATCCAGGAAAGATCAAGGACAACCTGGCGCAGAACGTGTTCCCCTGGCTCAAACAACGTTATGTGGAGAAATCGAAAGCTCCACCCAGCCCAGTGGTAGTCGCCGCCGTCTCACAGACAATATCCACGCTTGCGGCAGCTCTACCAGCTGCGTCCCTGTTCCCACTTCTGGACATCTGGCGTCTCGCGATCCTCGAGCCAACAACTGCTTCGGCCACGCTGACCCCGCTCGTCAAAGTGCTGACATCGACGGGCGAATCCTTGTTGTCCTCGCCTCGCGCCACAGTCCTCACACTGTTGCGTCTCGCCACGAACGCCCTCGGCACGTCCCTTTCCCGATCGCTACTGGCTGCGGACCCGAGGGCAAGGGCGGCGCTCACGAGTGTGCTCGTGCAAACGCTCCTTCATTCGGATCGTCTCGTGCGGGTGGCGGCCGCGAGCCTTGCGTTCAACGTTGGTGCTTGGGTGCAGAAGGGCCGAGTCGCGAGGGTCAAGGGTGAAGAAGACGGCGCCATCGATGGGATTCGGGCGGGCGAGGAGGACGGAGAGTGGGAGGTTGAATTGGTGAGCGCGGTTACGGAGGCACTTGCCAACGAGGAAGAGAGCGAGGACGCGGGTGAGTTCTGATCTCTTTGCGCTCGCGTATCCTGTGATTACGATCACGAGGAGAGATGGTGAATGAGCACAAGTCGCTGACAGGGACTGTTTATAGTGCACCGGTTGACCGCGACGTTGGCACTTCTGATCCGGCTATCACCTTTTTATCAAGATCAACTTGTTCCACTGCTCGGCGTTTTGCAGGTGAGCGAGACGTTGAAGGGCAAGTTGGCAGAAGATGGGAAGTTGAAGGTACGCAAGAAGGAGATCAGGGCATTGGTGATGGAAGTTGCGGACCGGTTGTGCAGTACATGAGAACTTTTTATTGTATGGGTTATATGGTCTGTGTTGTGTGGGAGATGTGCTGGAAGGTGGGGAACCTCAATGAGTAGTGAATTAGAAGGGATATGCTGTGCCTGGTGCTGGGCGTACAATATTTGCGTCACTTTGCCCAAGGTTGAAGCCGATAGATCATGCTATTGTAATCAGTAATCACGGCACCTGGACCTATATTTTTCTCTTTGCCTGATTGCTGGTTGAACCGGACAAGTGGGTTAGCCAATGGGGCCATGAAGTGAACAGCCCCATATCCTTCTGTGTCACGTTCACTGTGCTACAGCATCCTCATTGGGGGTGGCACGGTACTGTGCTCATTTGGGCTAAGGTAAGTACACAGCACATGCATATGCTAGAATACTGTTACAGCTGGTATTTATTTGGCACCCATACCCCTCAGAAACTCTGTCATCTCGTGACGACGCCCTTCCAACGCTAATTGGAGAGGGGTCTTTCCTATCTTGTTCTTGGAATTTATCTTCGCACCATGCTCGAGCAGCAGGCGTGAACCCCGAATAGTCCCCTTGAATATTGTGTAACCGTCCTTCGCCCACAATGATGAGTAATGCATAGGGGCACATCCGTCCTTATCCCGCGCATTCACATTCGCACCCTTTTCGATCAAAAATCGCATGACGTCGAGCTGATCACGGTGGTTGGTCGAAATTGTCGCTAAATGCAGAGGGGTAAGTCCCACTTTACTCCGGGCGTTGACATCAGCGTTTCGCTCGAGTAACATCCGGCACACTTGAAGGTGCCCTTGGGAAGCTGCACAGTGCAGTGCGGTCGATCGTCCTCCTCGCCCGAGGAAAGTCTTGGTGTTCAAGATTGCGCCGTGATCGAGTAACCACCGCACAACGTCGACGTTTCCCCCGTTCGCCGCTGTATGCAGTAGTGTCCACTTCGTGCCGTCCTGACAATTTACGTCCGCACCCTGCCTATGCAGTAACTCTGCGACATGGAAATGTTTCCCGTGTAACGCCGCACTCAGCGGAGTGCCCTTCCGACCACCTTTGGAATTTACGTGCCCTGGATTCTTGACAACAAGTTGTTCTGCCAGATCATAGAACCCGCACAACGCAGCATAGTATAAGGGGACTGGGGAATCCGTTCTGGTCAAGGTGGCACCCGACGACCAGTACATCTTATCCATGTCATACAAACGAAGCCATGCTCTCCAATGCGGTTTGTCCTCGTCGAAGAAATATTGCATCGCCTCCGACATGTATGATGACACGGCCCCAAACTGCGCATGGTCGACCCAGTGGTGGGCGGAATAGGTGGCAAGGGGGATGTCCTGAGCTTCATACAGGCCAACGTTGTCGCCCAAACGGAGTAGAACGCCAAGGCAGGCCTGCGCGAGGATTGTATGCGCAGGCTCCAGAAGAATATGATACCGGGAGACATCTCCATTTGAACCCGCGAGCCGATCCGAAACCAGGAATTCCTTGACCGAAAAGTGGGAAAATTGCACCACTCGAGAATCGCCATCATTGACGATTGCAATCAGACTAGAGCATGTGGAAAGCACCGCCTGGTGTTGATCCGCCAACCTCCAATCTGGGTTTGATTTCGGGATCTCTCCGCGTCGTGCCGCATCAAAGTCAACCGTGAGAACCTCCGCGAGCTCCTCAACACGAAGTGGCCTCGAGGCAACTGTGAGACATTGTAATAGTCGAAACGCATGCCCTCGGTTTGCTTTGTTGATGTTTCTCAATATCCGCTCGTAGGTCTCATCCAGCGATTCGGGCAATTCATCAAGAATTCCCTTCACGCTTGGTGGGAGGCAGTGCCGGAGTGCTTCAAGCTGGCAATAGACCCAACGAAACCTGGGTCACAATATGAGTACGTATCTCCAACGAAAAGTACGCCGGACTTACATTCCATCGGCCCTCTCAGAGAGTGTCTCGATTACCAACCTCTTGTCTTCCTCTCGCCATCTCTGCATCTTCCTGTCTGAATAAACGACAGAGGTGATATAATCGACGATGTCCTTCTTTTGACCACTTTGGTCATGGAGAGAGACACGACGAGATGTCAACGGCTCAAGGATAGCCTTTATGTCGCTTTCTGGTCGACTTGTGACACAAAGGTGGAGATTCGGGAGGGACATGTCGACGAGATCCCTGACAAGGTCGAGGACTTGTTCTTGTGAAGATGGAATACCAGAATTGTCGGGGCATTCATCGAGGGCGTCTACGATGAGGAAAATAGGGTATTCTGTCGGGTGGAATAGCAACTCCTTCAGGCATTGTATCAAAGAAGCATCACTGGGGCTTCGATTGCCCTCGTCGTATGTCCAAAAGAGGTCAGAGAGTGTGTCGAAATAATGACTGGACTGGGCAGACAGTTGGAAAAGAATTGAAACGAGGAGGTTGCGGCGGGTCTGTTTATCTTCGTCACGAAAGTCACAGTAAAAATATGCGATGGACGCCGATTCAGCTTTGCATAGTTCTATGACCTCTTGGATTACTCCAGAGCTAGTCAACACCTTTCAGTTCACCGGAGGCTAAAAAAACAACAACGAAAGTCACGCACCAAAGGATGGTCTTGCCAGCGCCCGCTACGGGGGCAGAGATCCATCAAGTGCATAATGCGTAGAAGCGAGGAGGACGTACGTTTCCCGTAGATCCACAACAGAGAAGGGATGGTCTTCCATTCCTTGTAAATACTACCCTCAAAGAACCAGGTCGTAGTCCCTTCATGTTGGGCACTGCGGGCAGTATTGTGGTTTGTAGAAGGATCTGGCGGAGAGAGCCATTCTCCAATCTCCTGTCGCGTCAGCTTCCCTGCAAGAGCGATTTAGCATCCCCGACTAACAATGATTAAGTGTGAAGTGACTAACGCCGAACGGCGTCTACATCGCTTGATATGTGCTGCAGGTTCACCTTGTCCTCGTTCGCAGTCCGATGTATGATCACCTTGGCCTCATTCGTGGTCTTTTGCATGATCGCCTTCGCTTCGCTTGCTGTCTGTTGCATGACCGTCTTGAATTCGTTTGCGGCATGTTGCATAACCATCTTCGCCTCGTTTGCGGTCTGATGCATGAGGTCTTTTGTTTCTTTTCCATCTGATCATGTTAATGTTCAAGACAACGTGAATAACTGGATGAATACGCTTTGCGCACCATCGAGGATCGCTGTCACCTTGTCGTCAACGCCGCGGGTGACCCTCAAGAGTTCCGCAGTTGCCATCCGCGCCTCCTCCTGGGTGAGTACATCCAGCTTCTTCAGCGCATCCGCAAGACCGTTCTTTCCCATGAGCTTCTTCAAATATTTTTCTAAACAACTATCAGTCAGTAGCAACGAATCGCTTGGGATCCACTCACTCGCTTGCCCGCGTCTGATTTCCTTTGTTGCGATGGAGAGGATAGAGAGTACTTCAACAATAATTTTGACGATTATGTCCATCATTGCTGCAGTTAGTCGCACTTCGGTATAGGACTCGAGCCGCCTGAAGAAGTTCTCAATGCGACCAAAGAGATCTACAAGCACCTCTTGGCTCGCGTCCACATCCTTGGCCGCCTTGGAGACAACAGGGTCACAATGGCTCGGACAAGGAGATCGAAAAGGATGCTCACCTGGAGAAGAATACCGATAGCGGCAGAGATTACTTTGGCAGGTGAGAACACCTAAGAAGTGATGGTAAATTCTTGGATTTTCTTGATATTCTCATCTGGGGCTCACCAAGCTGACACCCTCGCCGAGAGCGTTGGAGAACGCATACAGGACGTGTACGGTTGGGTTGAGCCACTTTGTTAACCTCTCATCCCTCCCGCGACGCTGGTCGAATTGGCGGACAATTCCTTGAAGCACGGACAAAATTTGGGTAGGTGAGTCACAGGACTCGAGTTGGGCGACGAGGGGATGTGCGAGAAGGTTATTCTCTGTGTTGTTGTCGTACCGTTCCAAGGCGGCATTCAGAATTGATTGGAAATTCGAGGAGGCAGAGGCAGAGGTCGATGGCATCGCAGAGGTCTGGGACATGGTAGTAATTTTGATTTGCTGGGAGGGAACAGTACAGTACTGACGGGAAGTTAGGACGGTAACTTACTGTAGCAATAATTTGGGCCTTTAGCGCTCAGCGCACAGCCTCCGAGTCCCCCAGTGCCTTGCCTCATGTATGATGCAGTAAACAATGCCACAATATACTCTATTGGATAAATAAACGCATGGGAGAACCAGAGTATCATCAAGCCCAAATCTTCGCCGCAAGGTGAACGGACAAAGGTAGATAGATGGCAGGTATCATATCGCACAGTGCCCATACAGCGCGAGTAATATCACCTATGATGATAGCGCAAGCCAGTCCAAACCGCTCCAGGCCAGGCCCACCTTGCTGATCTGCCTACTCAAGAGCCAATAGAACTCTTAACTCACCCACGCCTGTCCGTGCTCCTCTAGCTATTTCTTCCCTCTTGACCGAACCCATCTTGTTCGCGCAAGCTCCCACGCTCGACACAGTACACCGTCTCCGACAAATTCTAGAAAGATCACGGACGACATGGCCCAGACCGTATCTCCCTCGTTCATATGACTTTACGTAGGGGAATCGAGTCCTTTACCCAGCCCTGGTAGCAGTTGCCACCCTCGCACAGACGATTGTTACGCTCGCGGCAGATCTACCAGCTGCACCCTTGTTCCCGCTCTCGGACGCCTGGTATCTCGCGATCCTAGAACCAACAGTCGCTTCAGCGACGCTGCCCCAATGCGTCAAAACACTGATATCGATCAGCGGAGTTCTGTCGTCTTCGCCTCGTGCAATACGTCTGAAAACACCGTCTGGCAACGATCGCCCTTTCCGGATCGCCACTGACAGTCGACGCGAGGGCGAGGGCAAGGTGACGCTCACGGGCGTGCTCATACAGACACTTCTTCACCTGGAGCGTCTCGTGTGGGTAGTGACCGCGAGCCCGATATTCGACCGCGACGGCGGTGCTTGGGCGCAGAAGGGCCGAGTCGCAAGGGTCAAGGGGAAGAAGACGGGATTCGGGGGGGTGAGAGAATGTGAGCGCAGTCACAGAGGCACCACCAACGGGGAGGGTGTGAGGGCGAGAATATATGTACCACTTGAGAAGAAAATTTGCCATCGTCGACAATAGTAATTAGACTACAGCACAGGGATGGCGCCGCTTGGTGTACTCATCTCGAGACGTCGGGAAAGTGGTCCGGAGACGGAAGCTGAAGGCTCTGAAGAAGGATATCAGGTTGTTGATACGGAAAACGTTGGGAGATTGGGCCTACAGTACAGTACTTGGCGATAATTATTGGGTTGCGGAGATGGGCGCGGGACAACCTTGACGATTCGGAGAGCCAGGGACCGGGAGAATATCATATGTCTCCGGTGCTCGGGTGTAATATTTTTTTAGTGACCTTCGTAGTTTGTTTAGTAGAGGATTCTCAGAAAGATTTAACTGCTTTACATGCAGCCTCGTCGACGCATTGTAACGTTCGGTTAGAGGACATCCCTAAGCGCTGGTAAGGCCAACTACTCACCGACCTAATTATAACTTGGTCAGCGCCTGTAAGTCCGCTCCGCTCTAACACCCTCGCGCTCTTTATCTCACCATCATGCCCATATCCCGCCATTTGACTGTCTATCCCTCCCTCTTCTTAGTATCTGTTTGCCCTAGACACCTCTCTCATGTTGAACTCGCAACCTAGACTGCACATCCACATTCGTCGTCTTTATGTGTGTCTATCTGCCTTTCCCAAATTGTACTTGTGGCTGACTTTCCGCGGCGGCGCAGCATCAACTAATGACTACCCAGTCGCGGTCTGTGCACGCTCCAAGTAGCTCCAGTAGCCTCCCAGAGGGGTACAAAGCCGACTCGAAGCAAGGCGCAATGCTCAGATACCAAGCCTCGCTTCCGCACCTCCCCGTCCCTCCGCTCGCATCCACGCTCGCCAAGTACCTCGAGACCATTCGCCCGCATCTGACCCCCTGCTAGTACGCGCACAGCGGATCCACGGTGCGCGCATTTGGCGGAGCTGCAAAGGCGGCCCGAGGCGCGCCCCGCAGAGCCCTTGACGGTCAACTGGCTCGCAGACTGGTGGAACGAGACGGCGTACATGGGTTACCGCGATCCGGTGGTGGTTAACGTGAGCTACTTTTACGTGCACGTCGCGGACCCGGCTACCCGAGATGCGCCAAGACGCGCCACAACGCTACTCAAGGCTATGCTCCCCTTCCGGACGGTCGTCGAGACGTGCGTGAAACCGTTCTTTTAGTACCTCCTTTTTTCGTCACTCTGCATGGATTCGTACAAGTGACTGTGAGTGTATACGTATGTTCGTAGCGCCCGCAGACTTGGTCCTTATTATCTTCCTTGTCCAGATTCCATGCCACTCGATATCCTACTATCCCTAAGGACACCACCCACAAATTTGATCCTACAACACACAACCACGTCGTCTTCATCCGAAAACAACCGGTTCTTCGAGGTCGAGCTCGCTCACCCCGACGGTCTTCATTGGCTTCATCACCTAATGGGGATGGTAAGCAGCCAAGGATGTTTGCGCAAGTCAAGACACCCTTGTGGACATTTTCGAGCGAGTCGAAAGCTTTTCCCGACGTCTCACGTTTATTTGGTAGGTGTTTTCTCCCGCGAAAGTTATAATTGCTGGAGTCAGTGTCCTGCTTTTAGTACGCATCCTTTCGGATACCTTATCTCTATCCATCTCGTGTGCTCCTACTTTATTTCATCTCGTCCACTCGTACCGCGAACACATTCGTATTCGCACAGACCGGTCTGTGTTCACTGTGCTACAGCTGTAATAGCATATCTTCATTGGGGGTGGCACGGTGTATTCATTTGTGCTATGGACACCGACCGCCGAACCTATGGCCGGAGAGGGCATCAGCGCTCAGCACTCGAGCTTTCGACCCACTCTTTGAATATTCCTAAGGGAAGAATATATCAAGAGCAGGGAAATCCCCATCATACATCGGATGACCCTTAGATGGCTAGCGAATGCAGACTGCAACATCGAGGATGGGATGATTAGAGTGATAGGCAACCAAACAGCAGTGGCATCTATGCCGTGACGCTCCGTGAATGATACCAACGAGTGAATAACAAAGGTAAGTACAGCACATGCATATGCCAGAATACTGTTACAGCTGGTATTCATTTAGCGCCCATACCCCTCAGAAACTCTGTCATCTCGTGACGACGTTCTTCCAACGCTAATTGGAGAGGGGTCTTCCGTTGCTTGTCTTTGGCATTTATCTTCGCACCATGCTCGAGCAGCAGGCGTGAACCCTGAATCGACCCCTTGGATGATGTGTAATGCTTTTTCGCCCAAAACGATGAGTGATGCAGCGGGGTACATCCGTCCTTATCCCGCGCATTCACATTCGCACCCTTTTCGATCAAAAATCGCATGACGTCTAGTTGATCACGGTGGTTGGTCGAAGTTGCCGCGCGATGCAGAGGAGTATGTCCCAGGTCATCCCGGGCATTGACATCAGCACTTCGCTCGAGTAACATCCGGCATACTTGAAGGTGCCCTTGGCAAGCTGCACAGTGCAGTGCGGTCCGTCCTCGTCTTCGTCCGAGGAAACTCTTGGCGTTCAAGGCTGCGCTGTGATCGAGTAACCACTGCACAACGTCGATGGTCCCCTCGTACGCTGCTCTATGCAGTAGTGTCCACTCGACGGCGTCCTGACAATTTACGTCCGCACCGTGCTGATGCAGTAACTCCGCGACATGGAAATGTTTCCTGTGTAACGCTGCACCCAGCGGAGTGCACTTCAGACCACAGTTGACATTTAAGTGCCCTGGATTCTTGACAACAAGTCGTTCTGCCAGATCATAGAACCCGCACAACGCAGCATAGTATAAGGGGCTTGGGTCATCCACCATGGTAGCGGCGTCTCTCAGCGACGTGTACTTGTAATCCAGGTAATGCAGACGAAGCCATGCTCTCCAATGCGGGTTGTTCTCGTTGAAGAAGTATTGCATCGCTTCCGAGATGCACGATGACACGGCCCCGAACTGCGCATGGTCGACCCAGTTTTGGGCGGAATATGTGGCAAGGGGAATGTCCCGGGCTTCCTTCGGACCAACATTGTCACCCAAACGGAGCAGAACGCCAAGGCAGGCCTGCGCGAGGATTGTATGCGCAGGCTCCAGAGGAATATGATATCGGGAGACATCTCTACTTGAACCCGCGAGCCGATCCGAAATCAGGAATTCTTTGACCGAAAAGTGGGAAAATTGCACCACTTGAGAACCGCCACGATTGACGATAGCAATCAGACTCGAGTATGTGGAGAGCACCGCCTGCCGTTGATCCGCCAACCTCCAATCTGGGTTTAACTTCGGAACCTCTCCGCGCCGCGTCGCATCAAAGTCAAACGTGAGAACCTCCGCGAGCTCCTCAACTTGAAGTGGCCTCGAGGCAACTGTGAGACATTGTAATAGTCGAAATGCATGTCCTCGGTTTGCTTTGTTGATGTTTCTCAATATCCGCTCGTAGGTCTCATCCAGCGATTCGGGCAATTCATCAAGAATTCCCTTCACGCATGGTGGGAGACAGTGCCGAAGTACTTCAAGCTGGCAATAGACCCACCGAAACCTGGGTCACAATATGAGTACCTATCGCCAAGGTAAAGTACGCCACACTTACATTCCATCGGCCCTCTCAGAGAGCGTCTCGATTACCAACCTCTTGTCTTCCTCTCGCCATCTCTGCATCTTCCTGTCTGAATAAACGACAGAGGTGATATAATCGATAATGTCCTTCTTTTGGCCACTTTGGTCATGGAGAGAGACACGACGAGATGTCAACGGCTCAAGGATATCCTTTATGTCGCTTTCTGGTCGACTTGTGACACAAAGGTGGAGATTCGGGAGGGACATGTCGACGAGATCTTTGACAAGGTCAAGGGTCTGTTCTCGTGAAGATGGAATACCAGAATTGTCGGGGCATTCATCGAGGGCGTCTACGATGAGGAAAACAGGGTATTCAGTCGGGTGGAATAGCAAATCCTTCAAGCATTGTATCAAAGAACCGTCACTGGGGCTTCGATTGCCCTCGTCGTGTGTCAAAAAGAGGTGGGAGAGTGTGTCGAAAGAATGACAGGACTGGGAAGATAGTTGGAAAAGAACTGACACGAGGAGGTTGCGGCGGGTCTGTTTATCTTCGTTACGAAAGTCACAGTAAAAATATGCGATGGACGCCGATTCAGCTTTGCATAGTTCTATGATCTCTTGGATTACTCCAGAGCTAGTCGACAACTTTCAGTTTACCGGAGGCAAAAACAAACAAACAGAAAGTCACGTACCAAAGGATGGTTTTGCCAGCCCCCGCTAAAGAGACAGAGGTCCATCAAGTGCATAATACGTGGAAGGGAGGAGGACGTACGTTTCCCGTATATCCACAACAGAGAAGGGATGGCCTTCCATTCCTTGTAAATACTACCCTCGAAGAACCAGGTCGCAGTCCCCTCATGTTGGGCACTGCGGGCAGTGTTGTGATTTGTAGACGGATCTGGTGGAGAGAGCCATTCTTGAATCTCCTGTCGCGTCAGCTTTCCTGCAAGAGAAATTCAACATCACAGACCAACAACGGTGAGGTGGGAGGTGACTAACGCCGAACACCGTCTACATTGCTTGATATCTGCTGCAGGTTCGCCTTGTCCTCGTTCGCAGTCCGATGTACGATCACCTTGGCCTCATTAGTGGTCTTTTGCATGATCCCCTTTGTTTCACTCGCTGTCTGTTGCATGACCGTCTTGAATTCGTTTGCGGCATGTTGCATAATCATCTTCGCCTCGTTTGCGGTCTGATGCATGAGGTCTTTTGTTTCTTTTCCATCTGATCATGTAAACGTTCAAGATAACGTAAATAACTGGATAAATACGCTTTGCGCACCATCGAGGATCGCCGTCACCTTGTCATCAACGCCGCGGGTGACCCTCAAGAGTTCCGCAGTTGCCATACGCGCCTCCTCCTGGGTGAGTACATCCAGCTTCTTCAGCGCATCCTCAAGGTCGTTCTTTCCCATGAGCTTCTTCAAATATTTTTCTAAACAACTATCAGTCAGTAGCAACGAATCGCTTGGGATTGACTCACTCGCTTGCCCGCGTCCAAATTCCTTTGTTGCTGTGGCGAGGATAGAGAGTACTTCAACGACAATTTTCACGATTATGTCGATCATTGCTGGAGTTGGTCGCACTTCGGTATAGGACTCGAGCCGCCTGAAGAAGTTCTCAATGCGACTAAAGAGATCCACAAGAACCTCTTGGCTCGCATCGACATCCTTGGCCGCCTTCAAGTTGTAGACAACATTGTCACAATGACTGGGACAAGGTGATCAAAGAGGAAGCTCACCTGGAGAAGAATACCGATAGCGGCAGAGACAACTTTGGCAGGTGAGAACACCTAAGTAATGATGATAAAATCTTGGATTCTATTGATATTATCTGAGGCTAACCAAGCTAACACCCTCGCCGAGAGCGTCGGAGAACGCATGGAGGACGTGCACAGTTGGATTGAGCCACTTCGTTAACCTTTCGTCACTCCTGCGACGCTGATTGAATTGGCCGACAATTCCTTGAAGCACGAGCAAAATTTGGGCAGGGGAGTCGCAGGACTCGAGCAAGCGACGAGGGGATGTGCGAGAAGGTTATTCTCCGTGTTGTTGTTGTAACGTTCCAAGGCGGCATTGAGAATTGATTGGAAAGTCGAGGAGGCAGAGGCAGAGGTCGATGGCATCGCGGAGGTCTGGGACATGGTAGTAATCTTGATCTACTGAGGGAATGGTACTGATGGGAAGTTAGGACAGTACAAGTACAGTAGCAATAATTGGGGCATTCGGGCGTTCAGGGCTCAGCGCACAGCCTCCGGGTCTCCGCCCAGTAGCAAGCGGAACATCCAAACCGGCCCAGGCCAGGCCCACCTTGCTGATGCGCCCACTCAAGAGCCAATGGAACTCTTAGCGCCCGTCCTTGCTCCTCTTGACCGAGCCTTGTTCGCGCAAGCTCCCGCGCTTGACACAGTGCACCGTCTCCGAAAAAGTCTAGAAAGATCACGGACATGGCCCAGACCGTACTGTATCTCCCTCGTTCATACGACTTTATGTAGAGGAATCGAGTACTTTACTCAACCTTGGTAGCATTTGCCGCCTCCGCACAGTCGATTGTTACGCTCGCGGCAGATCTATCCGCTGCGCCCTTGTTCGCGTTCTCGGACGTCTGGTACCTCGCAATCCTAGAACCAACAGTAGCGTCAGCCGCGCTGCCCCTATATGTCAAAATACTGATACCGACCAGCGGAGCTCTGTCGTCCTCACATCGTGCAACCCTTCTCAAAACTGCACCGTCTAGTAACGATCGCCCTCAACGCGCTGCTGTCCGGATCGCTACTGACAGCCGACGCGAGGGTGACGCTCACGGGCGTGCTCATACAGACACTCCTTCACCTGGACCGTCTCGTGTGGATAGTGACTGCGAGCCCGATATTCTACGCAGGTGCTTGGGTACAGAAAGGCCGTGTCGCAAGGGTCAAGGGGAAGAAGACGGGCGGTTGAAAGAATGTGAACGCCGCCAACAGGAAGGTGAGGACGAGAATATATGTACCACTTGAGAAGAAAAGTTGCCATCGTCGACAATAGCAATTAGACTACAGCACATGGATGGCGCCGCTTGGTGTACCCATCTCGAGACGTCCGAAAAGTGGGCCGGAGACGGAAAGCTGAAGGCTCTAAAAATGATATTAGGCTGTTGGTATGGAAAGCGTTGAGCGGTTGGGCCTACAGTACAGTACTACTGTAGTATTGAGCGATGATTATTGAGCCGTAGTACGGGTTGTGGAGACGGGCCTGGGAGAACCTTGACGATTCGGAGAAGCCGGGAATCGGGGGAATATCATATGTCACCGGAGCTCGGGTGCAAGTTTTTTTTTCAGTGACCCTCGTAGTTAGTTTAATAGAGGACTCTCAGCCCCGTCGACGCATTAATATTGTAAAGTAAAGGTAACGTTCGGTTAGAGGACAACACCCCTAAGCGCTAGTGAGGCTGAGTATTGACCGACCTAATTATAACTTGGTCAGCGCCTGTAAGTCCGCTCCGCTCTAACACCCTCACGCTCTTTATCTCACCATCATGCCCATATTCTGCCATTTGACTGTCTATCCTTCCCTCTTCTTAGTATCTGTTTGCCCTAGACACCTCTCTCATGTTGAACCCGCAACCTAGACTGCACCTCCATATTCGTCGTCTTTATGTCTGTTTATCTGCCTTTCCAAAACTGTGCTTGTGGCTGACTTTTCCGCGGCGGCGCAGCACCAACTAATGACTGCCCAGTCGCGCTCTATGCGCCCCTCAAGTAGCTCCAGTAGCCTTCCAGATGGCTACAAAGCCGACTCGAAGCAAGGCGCGATGCTCAGATACCAAGCCTCGCTTCCGCACCTCCCCGTCCCTCCGCTCGCATCCACCCTCGCCAAGTACCTCGAGACCGTTCGCCCGCATCTGACCCCCTCCGAGTACGCGCACAGCGAATCCACGGTGCGCGCGTTTGGCGCGTCGGCGCAGGCGGCGGAGCTGCAAAGGCGGCTCGAGGCGCGCGCTGCAGAGCCTGCGACGGTCAACTGGCTCGCAGACTGGTGGAACGAGACGGCGTACATGGGTTACCGCGATCCGGTGGTGGTCAACGTGAGCTACTTTTACGTGCACGTCGCAGACCCGGCCATCCGAGATGCGCCGAGGCGCGCCGCAACGCTACTCAAGGCTATGCTTCCCTTCCGGACGCTCGTCGAGACGTGCGTGAACCCGTTCTTTTAGTCCCTCCCTCTTGGTGCTCATTACCATGCTATCGTCGTTTCAGTGCTCAGCTGGCGCCTGAGAAGGTCCGTGGGGCGCCACTCTGCATGGATTCGTACAAGTGGCTGTGAGTCTATACGTATGCTCGCAGGGCCCGCAGACTTGGTTCTCATTATCTTCCTGTCCAGATTCCATGCCACTCGATATCCCGCTATCCCTAAGGACACCGCCCACAAATTCGATCCTGCAACACACAATCACGTCGTCTTCATCCGAAACAACCGGTTCTTCGAGGTCAAGCTCGCGCACCCCGACGGTACCGAATTGAGCATGGCGGATTTGGAAACGTATGAGCTCGCTTTTGACTAGTTCCATAATAAAACCCTGAAGGCAGCTTTTGACATTCCAGTTCTATCGCCGAAGTCATTCGTCAGGCAGATATGCGTAAGGGTATCCCGTTTGGCGCTCTCACGAGCGAGAACAGGGACACTTGGACACATGTCCGTATTCCTTTTGAGTTTGTCTCATCACGCAAAGGTATTGATATAGCTGCAGGCGCGCCAGCGGCTGATTGAAGCATCGCCGGCTAACGAGGCAGCATTAAAGCGGATTGAATCCGCTATGATCGTTGTGGCGCTTGACAGTTCCAGGCCTACGAGTCGTGAGGACCTCTCTTGGGGGACTTGGGTCGGTGACGGGCGAAACCGATGGTACGACAAACACCAACGTATGTGCGTTTCAAGCGGACTTTGCGATTCCGTTTTATTGATGCTTGTGTATGCCGCAGTTATCGTCTGGGATAACGGTCGCTCTGGGTTCCTTGGCGAACACTCCTGCATGGATGGTACTCCGACTCTTCGCATGAATGAATTCATGTTGGGGTCCCTGGTCGCGAAGAAAATCGACCTTGGACACCCATCGCCGGAGGTCGACCCCACGCCTCCCAAAGAAATTGTCCTGACAGCCAACGATGCCGTCCTTTCCGATATTAAACAAGCGGAGAAGAACTTCGACGAACTTGTTGGCGCGCATGAGCTTCGCGTCCTGCACTACGACACCTATGGCAAGGACTTTATCAAGCAGTTCAAAACGTCGCCCGACGCGTGGGCACAGCTCGTGAAGCAGCTCGCGTTCTACAAGCTCAAGGGGCGACCGGGCGTCACATACGAGAGCGCGCAGACGCGGAAATTCCAGCGCGGGCGAACAGAAGTAATCCGTGCGGCAAGCTCAGAGAGCAAAGCGTGGGTGGACGCAATGATGGACCCCAAGGCAACGGTGGGCGTATTCCTTGTAGCGACGTTTTACACATCTCTCATGGATCCGGGTTCTTGGACTCGATCAGGACGTACAGCGTGCCATACTCTTCCGTCGTGCGGCTGCGCGTCATGTGCAGTTTGCAGCGTGGGCCGCCGACGGCCAAGGTGTAGACAGACATCTGTTTGGGCTGAGGAAAATGATCAAGGAGGACGAACCTCTGCCAGAGATCTACCGGGATCCGGCATACTCGCGTACGAACCACTGGGAACTATCGACATCCCAGTTGTCATCCAGGTTTCTCGATGGCTGGGGATATGGAGAAGGTCTGTCGCATGGTTCTTCCCTCGTGATTAACGCTCCGTGACCCCGTGCTCACCGCTCACCGTGCAGTTGTGCCAGATGGATACGGCCTTTCCTATTCGATCGGCGATGACCACATCCGGTGGACAATCACAAGCCTCAAGCTCAACACCGACGTATTGAAGGGATTTCTTGAGGAGGCTGCGACGGAAACACGGCAAATGATGGAACGGGCGAGAGCGGCGGAGGATACCAAGACAAAGTTGTAATCGTCAAAGTTGTGCTATACTGTATAGTCAACCACTTCTGTCCAGCAGAGACAAGGAGCCACGTAATACGACAATGTGAAACGGGAGCCGTAGAGTGACTCATCTTCTCACCAGAGAACGGTGGTCAGAGTCATGGGTGGGTGAAACTTCAGCCATTCCGGGACCTGGACGGACACGACACACGGCCCAGGCACGAGTGATATATAATCAGGCTTACGAGCGTCAATGGCACAACCGTGCCAACGCCTCAACACATCCTTTACCGTATTTCTATCATGTCTCTTTCGATGTTGCCTTCCGCTGTGCCTACAGGGGCGGTCGGATTCAGGCATTCGTTCCGGGTGTTCAGCCCGTTGTTGATGTCTGCGGCCCGCCGTCGGATGGCGACCGGTGCCCCGATCAACAACCTCTCATCAAAAGGAACTAAAGAGCCTCTTCACAAGGGCGTGGAAGGTCCCCACATCAGTGCGTATTTTCTGCTCGTCGAAGTAATGGGCGAGTGTTGACGATCTTGAAGGGGACCTGGTACCTCCTCCTACCACGCCGACCCAGCATATCAACGGGGATTGGGTGCTGTTTCACCCGGTCTATACCCCCGAAGAGTTGAAAGCCGTCGAAGTGAGTGGCACTCGAG
>Ga0307510_10001865_pt1 | contig 23634 bp, 14 predicted proteins | sample 12_EM_MG_FD_207224 | JGI IMG/M metagenome (GOLD analysis project Ga0307510, IMG submission 207224) | Populus trichocarpa ectomycorrhiza microbial communities from riparian zone in the Pacific Northwest, United States - 12_EM | ecosystem: Host-associated > Plants > Roots > Unclassified | place...
ATTATTTTAATATATATTGATTTTTTTTTAATTTTTCATGTGAGATATTAAAACCTCGAATATATTTTTAAGTTTTTCCGAGTTAACTTAGGTGTGTGACCCAGTTTTTTTCTCGGGCTGGGATTAATAGTTAAAAAAAACACAAAAATCAAAAAGTTACATCAAAGATTTATTAATGACATTAGCAGTAGCTTAATAACTAGTGCAACAACAGAAGCAATTATTAAGGTTAATTTTAACATGTGATTATTCCATGTAATTACAAGTTAGTTAAAAAATTAAAATCATTTTACTCCATTGCATTCATTAACATGGTCTACATCGTTGTCATCTCTATGTCAATCATGCCTACCATAGTTATAATACCCATCTAGGTTACAAGTTAGAAGTGATAGCTTCAAAATCTTTTTTTTTTAATTAATTAAAATAATATTATTTTAATTTTAATTTTTTTAAAAATAAACTCAACTAATTGAAAATTAAATCAAGTCAGGTTAACTCGGATTTTTAACTAAGTCAATTGAAATTTTTTTTTTTCAACTTAAACTAGTTCAAATTCCAAGTCGGTGGTCTTGAATCAACTCATGGGCCAATTCAAGCCTTGTTACAATAATGCCTACCATTAGATTGCTTAGATTTTCACAATGCATTCACTTTTTGGTTGAGTTTCGATGGAGGTGCTCAAGTCTCTATCTTTATAAAGTCTGGTTTTTTTTTGTTGTTTCAATTTCAATTTCAATTTTCTTTATTTTAATTAGATTCTATATTTTTTAAATATGTTTTTTTTTCTCAATTTTTTTCACTATCCTCCTTTTCCATTAAGAATGATAAGAAGACAAGCATATATGAATTTCAATTTCATTTTCAAAGTTATAAAATATTTCAATATCATTTAAAAAGTATAAGATAAATAAATAAATCGCAATTGACAAAAGTTAAAATAAAAAATACAATAAATACAACATCTTTTAGTAAAGCACTAGGTAATTGTCCGCGCTATGCTGTGAGTCAGATCAAAATTTTGTTAAATGTAAAAAAAATTATTCAGATGTTGCTAACATGTATTTTAGCAGAAAAAAATAAATTATGTGTAGATTGACATGATATGACATAGTTGACTTTGTAGGCCCAAAAAAAACCCAAATGACCGATAAAAATATATTTTGGCTAAATAAACTCAAGACGATATATTTTTAAAAATATTGAGATGATAACATATTGGATCAACTATGATTTACTTGGATCAACTCGGATTTACTTGGATCAACTCAGATTAACCTGTTAAATTTGCAATTCAGGTCATAAGACCCTGATAACCTTATTAAAAACAAACGGAAAAAAATATTAAGCCCAATTCTCAATTAACTCTATATTAAAGGATGAAATTGAAAACAAAATTCAGTTAGAAAATAAATCGAGTCAACCCAAGTTAATCTATCAAACCTGAGTCATGAGACTGAAATAACCGCATAGAAAGCAAACCGAAATAAATTATGAAGCCTGATTCCCAAATAATTCAAAAGTAAAGGATGAAATTAAAAAAAAAAAACTAAATTAAAAACAGGATAAAAAAAAACCCAAGGCAACTGGGTTAACTCGTAACTCGGGTCATGAGACCTTGATAACCCCATAAAAATCAAAACGTAAATCAATCATGAAGCACAATTCTCAATCAACCCAATTTTAAAAGATTAAATTGAAAAAAATATATTAAGAAAAATATAAAAAAAAATATCATGGGTTAACCTAGGTTAAACTTGTCAAACTTGAATAATGATACTAGGATAACTTAATAGAAAGAAAATAAATAAAAATTATAAAGTCCAATTCTCAATCTACCAAATGTTGAAGGATGAAATTGAAAAGAAAATATTCAATTAAAAAGGACAAAAAAAAAACCCAAGCCAACCCAACTACCCCACAAAGCTCGACACTCTGGTCATGAAACCTTAATAACCCCATATAAAGAAGAAAAAATATGAATCCGAATTCACAATAAACTCAATACTAAATGATGAATTTGAGAAATAAATCAATTAAAAAAAAAGAGCAAAAAAAATGACCCGAGTTAATTGGGTTAACTTACCAAATGTAGATCATAAGACTATGATAAATTTATAGAAAATGAATCAAAATAAATTATGAAGTTCAATACACATTAAACCCAATTTTAAAGAATGAAATTATATAAAAAAACTTGAGGACCAAATTATAAAAGGCATTAGCATTTCACTGTTCATTGCTATAGTAAAATGTTAAGGCCTTTTAATATATCACTAAATTTTAGAGGATTAGTTTCTTAAGAAATCTCCAATTTCTACTGATAAACCAAAATTTATCGGGCCTAAACCCTCCTTGAAAGCCTAAAATTCAAGGTTTCAGGCAACGTGTCCGAACCCAACTCTCAATGGCTTAACTCAGGGGAAAAGCCCACCCCTCATGGGCTCGACCTGGGGAAAGAGCCCAGCTTCCATGAACTCATTACATTTTTTTTTATTGTACCATCCCTATCATCTTTAGGTGTATAAAAATCTTCTAGGGCCTATCATATTTTTCATCAACATTAATGTTGTGTAAGAGATAATGTATAAAAATCTCACAATGACTAATGATATTTCCATTGTATTAATATTTGTGTAAGATATATTTATCCCCCGTTAATGCATATGTTAGAAATATTTATCTCTCATTAAAACTATCGGGGTAAAATTACATTTTAGCCCCTTATCTCAACAAAAGAATAAGACCCATGAGCTATAAATACCTCATGAATCCTTCAAGCTCCAGGTTCACAATCTTCATTCTCTACTATATATATATTTTTAGAGCATCTCTCTCTAAAATATCATTGTTTTCTCTCTTTAGAAAAAAAATGCTTACTTAAACATTTAAAAGTCCTCGGATCTATCAAATGTGATTTTTTGTAGGTACCAACTACCAAGTACTTTTGTCTACCAAGCACCTTAGCCAGAAAGAATTGATCAAATTGCTAGAATCAAAAGATTAACCAATCATCCAACATACAAACATTATTCCTAAACTATTTGGATTTTCTTATACATCATTACTTGCCTACTTTAGTTCACGCTTAACAACAATTTTTTTAATACTATAATAAAATAAAAAACAATGTTCATATGAATTTAACTTTATCCCTTAATTTTTTTTGGCCATAACCATTTTACCCCCTCCCCTCTCTTATATTCTCAAGCTACCACTCTCCTTTCTTTCTTCAATGTTATCATTGAAAAGCATGTTGGATGTATTAACAAAATTCTACCATCCTTAGTTCTCACTTAATAAGTAAAATCATTTTTCCTTTTATAAATTCTATCATTAAATAAAAATTAATATTTAGAGAACTTAACGTTGTTCCTTGATTTTGTTTTTTCTATCATCATTTTTATCCATCTCTCTTGATTCTCTTGTTATCATGCTCATTTCTTTCTTTGATGTTGTCATTAGAAAGAAATCTCGATATCCTTAGTGTTTGAACTTAACGTTGTGCCGGTTGCTGAATTATTTGAACAAGTTCACGTAAGCAAGTGATCCTCTTTGTCTCATCAACTCCCCCGTGGCATGTTTGCTTGTCAAGCTTTTGCCCTCTTTGGTTATGGATCACCTCATTTTAAATGGAAAAAAAAGGGAAAAGAATTAAGGAGTGATGAATATAAAGGTTGTCATTCTTCTTCTTCTTCTTCTTTTTTTTTGATATATTTATAGTTATAAAACCTGGATCAGATCATGAATTGAGTGAGTTAATCCAAAACAATATTGTTTTGAAGTTTTTTTAAAGCTTAAAACGATATAGCTTTGAAAAAATATTTAAAAGTTGAACCAAATCTTACCCAAGTTTTGATTTGACTATAAATTGATATGCTAGGTTAATCGGATCAATTCTCAGCTTAATTTAATATAAAACTCGATTTAAATCAGATTCGAGGTTATTGAATTATTGAGTTGGTCTATAAGGTCGAACCATATTTAATAACTCTTATATGTATTACCTAACTCACGCGTCACTTTAATTGGGTTATTTTTTTCTCTCTATCATACTTATAGTATTTCCCCTTACTAAACATATGTAGATTTTTGTTAGAACATGAAGTATTATATTAGGAAAAGGATTAATAAAATCTTTGATTTTGATTAAAAAAATCTAGATGCCATCTCATTCAGGGTAATTTCAATATGTAATGTTGATGATCATTCAAATTCTTGCTATTTGTTTTCATTTTTTTTTCTAATTTCAATGTTTTTATTTGTTGAAAGCTAGCATAAAAAAGAGAAAATAATAGTTAAAGTATGAAAATTTGATAAGAAAATAAAGTAGAAAAGGCATCGATGCCTTGCTACAGAAGTTTAACAAGTTCAGCAAATTAATAACAAATACAAAACCACATGGATTATTAAATTAATTATCATAAAATAAAGATTAATTAAATTATTTTCATAAATTATAAAAACTAATTTATGATTAATCGATAAATTTATTTGTGATAATTTCTTCCGATGCACGAGGTGTCAAAAGGTTCATGCCTAGTTGTGATGATAGGAAATTATTATCTTTTCCTCTCTATCATGCACCAAAAGCAAGAAGAAAATAAAAAATACTATAATTTGAGCAGACAGTTTTTCCCCCTAAAATGGCAAAAGTGCCAAATACATGATTTACTTACTTTGCAAAGTTGAGAGTTTATGATTGGTTGAAAATTATATATACAGTGTATGTGCGTAAGATGTTGTGTGGTTTAATGGTATCATGGGAGTGTATGGTATTGTAGTGTAGATTGATTTTTAAAAATATTTTTCAATTAAAATTTTATTAAAATAATGTTTTTTTTATTTTTTTTTAAATTTTTGACACATTAAAACCATCCAAAAAATCAATTTGATGTTTTTTTTAATAGTTTTAAACCCGGCCCGGTTCAAGGCCCGGGTTCCGGGTTTTGACTGGGTCATCGGGTTGCTCGGGTCAATTTTTTTTAATCAAAACGAAGTCGTTTTAGTAAAAAAAAAAAAAACAAAAGTCAACGGGTTGCAACTGAGTTTTTAACCGGATCACCCCAGGTCATCTAGGTCCTTGGATCAACCCGCCGGGTCACCCCCGAGTTTTTCCTATCCTTATTTTTTTTTAAACCTGACCCGGTTCCAGTCTCGGATCGGCTGGGTCCCGGGTCGACCCGCCAGGCCGGGACATGTTTCAAAACTATGCTTTTTTTAGATTAAAAACATTTTGAAAGGTAAGTTGTAATGTAAAAACAAACACTCACTAAACCATTAAAAAACCGACACCATATAATATGAACAGACCATGATGTCCCTCATAATGTCCATGTTTTTTTTTATTTAATTATAAGGTACTAGATATAATTGTCAGACTTGATTTAAGGTATGAATGATCGGATTTACTCGTAGGTTATCAGATTAATTTGAATTAATTATTTTATTTAAAATAATATATTTTTTTATTTTTTTAATTTTTTTTTGAAGTTGACCCAAACAAATCTACAGTAAACCATATTATTATAGTTTGTTAAAATCTATATATCTGGATCAATCCGCTAGATTCAATAATTATAATGATAAATCAACAAAATAATGATATAATTCAATGATTCCATTATTTAACATCTATTTAAAGTTAATTGATAAATATGACCCTTTAAGATAATTTATTTTCGATAATATAATTTTATTATTTAACATTATACCAAAAAATTATATCCAAGGATAGACATATTAGTTAAAAAATTATTTTTTATAATTTTTTTAAATCCAGTTTTAAATTGATATTTTTAAAAAATCTTTTTTAAAATATATCGAGTCCATAAAAAATTATAAATTTGCTCGAATTAAAAAGTTGAAACAATTATATAAAAGCCCAACAATGAAAATGAAAAAGCCCATGTTGTCGTCTTCTTCTTCATGTGACGTAAAACCGAAGCCCAGTACTACGCGCAGAGGGAGAGAGGGAGAGGTCTCGCATAGTACCCCCTTCGATTTCGAAAAGAAAAAAACAAGCACACACATAAATACGAAGAAAAAAATAAAAAATTAAACCGAGAAAAAAACAGCAGAGAGAACAGATTTATAGACAGAGAGATTCTTGAAGCAGAATCGCTCGCTCTCATGGCTAACATTTCCAACGAGTTGTTATCTTTTAGGGCAAATTTCATTTCCTTTTTGTGATTTCCAAAAAAAAAAAAAACCCTAGGAGAGAGAGTGTGCAATTAGGTCGTCACTAATTGTCTCAAAGCCGTGTCCTAGCTTATTAATTTCGTAATTCAGGTGATTATTACTTTACCTTTTGAGTTATTCTGTTTCTACTCTGGAAACCCTAGAAGTGGGGTGCAATGTTGAGTTTTTGAAAATTATGCGTGATTGAAGCGAAATTAGGGTTTGTTTGTTTGGGGCAATTCTTTTTTGGTCTGCATTTTGATTAAATGTTTAAGGATTTATCAAGGTAAGTCATGTTTGTATGCGTAAGCATGGGGAATTAATGCAGTAACGTGGTTTGGTCGAGTCTTTTATTGGTAAGCTAGTGTTTTTAAGGTTTTTGAGAAGCTGCTTGTGTGCGAATTTGAAACAACGTTGGCGCTAATGTATTTCCCCACTTCTGCCTCTGCTGTTTATCTGCGTCGACGTGAATGTTGTGGAAAGTCTGTTTGTTTGGTTGTTAGGTGATCATTAATTAGGTTGTTCTCCACACTTATGTTTCGTTGTGGATTTAGAAACCTAACCTGTTTGAACCGGATTGCTTGCCTTATGGTGCTTGATGCATGTTTGCTTGTGCAAGTATGGTGAGGCTATGTGATGCTTCTAAAGGAGAATAGCATAGTAGCTCTGCTGTATAGCTGGGTTGTTTAAAAACGATGTCTTAGGGTTTATGGGTTGAATGGGAATGTCTTTAAGCTTCAGGATTTGTGTCAGAACAGAGAAAAAATGTACAATAGTGAAGAATTTATATGAGAATAAGAGCGTTTGTTGAAATTTGATGTATCCACACTTTATTTCTCGTGTCTTTAAGTGGAAGGGAGATTGTTTAAAAAAATCGAATTTTATGTTATGGATTTTCCACCATAACCTTTTGAGCTCTCTTTTATACTGGCGTTGGCATTCATTAAATATCTGTTTTGGACACCAAGGGGGCTAGCTAGCATATTTTTTCAGCACTCATGCTTCCATGGCATGAGGCTTTGCTGTAAAGTTGCTCTAAATGCATGTTCTTTTGTTCCTTTTTCTATTTTGAAGTTGCTGTAAAATTGCTCTAAATGCATGTTCACTCATTTCTTTTTCTATTTTGGAGAAATTATTTTGAAGCTGCTGCATAAATTTAATTTCTTGCATATCCAATACTTGTTTGCTGGGTCAGTTCATGGACACAAGGATGTTAATGTCATAATGTCTCCGTAGCTCATCGTGCTTGCGGAGCAAAGGTGGAACATATAGTATTAAGACATCTTAATTTTTCGTGATGAGATGTTGATGTTTGATAGCTTTTTTGTGATTACATTACCTTTCTGATATAGATGTCTTCATCTGATGCATTTACATTTTGCTTTCGCTACCTTGATTGCACCTTGATTGCTAGGCCATAGCAAGTGTTCTAGATCAGTTAATTTTTAATACATTCAGGCAAATTCCCAATTCTTCAATTGTTTGGACTTGAAAGGACTGATACAAATGATCTATCCATCATGCATTTGCTGAAGGGAAAGCTCCTTTTCATTCTTGGAAGCTCTTTACTTCATTCTAATGTCTTTGTTATGTCTAATTGTAGAATTTGACAGTTTGTTAAATTGATGGGAGGAGGGAAAGGCTTCTAGCCACCAAAGTAGGAATGCATGGATGTGGTTCAGGATATGCTCTCCTAGTAAATGCTGAGGTTGATTCCATGGGTGGGGTTGTTGATGGTGGAGTTGGTATTGCTACCAAAACCTCTCCGCGGCGAGCAGCAATTGAGAAGGCCCAGGTGGAACTTAGGTAACACTTACATTTTTTTTCGAGTTTTACCCTCAGTGTAATTTCTGCATTTCCTTTCTGCATGAGAAAAATGGCATTATTGTCTTGATAATGACAACTACAATTTGATGTTAACAGACAAGAGTATGATGTTCGTGAGGAACGGAGAAGGGAGCTAGAATTTCTTGAGAAAGTATGGCAATTTGAGCCTTTAAATGCAATTTTGAACCCTTTTATGTTTTTACTTCCCTTTAAATTCTTCCTTACTTGCAGGGCGGCAATCCTTTGGATTTTAAATTTGTAAATGCAACTTCGGTCAGTGTCCAGTCTACTTCACTCACAGATCATCACGTTGAACAGTTTGTTACTAGGTATATTATTTTTGCTGTGTTTGACTAACTTATAGCTTGCTAGTTGGCTAATGCTCCTCCTGCTTCCATTTTCCCTTCTCCTCATTGTATTACAGTGAAGCAAAAGGCAGTTTTCCACTGACTGCATCACCTCATGGGGATTCTGTAGAAAGTAGTGGCAGACCAGGGGCTACTCCAGTTTGTGAGCCCAATAGTGCTGACAATTTTGATGGTGAAAATGAGTTACTTGAAGTTGAAAGGAAACGTAAACATCCTAGTAGGAGGAATAATGTCACTCAATCAGAGCAGTCTTCACAGATGGATGGAATTCACAATGCCAAGGAATCAGAAGATTCTGCTATTTTTCGGCCATATGCTCGAAGGAATAGGTCCAGACCAAATCGTGACGGCGCGCGATCAAGTTCAACTGATATTGTTCAGAGTTCAGTTGGCCATGGATCCTCTTTACCGGCTCGTGGGGAAGCAAGGGATGTGAAAGGGTTGGTAACTGAAACAGACGATCATAAAGCCCAGATTATTACTTCCATCTCTAATCCAAAGTCCACCACTTCAAACGGTGACCTGTTTTTTCAGATTGACACTTCCAATACACAGTCAAACACGGAGCTTGATTGTGTGCAGGCTCTGAAAACAGTAGTCAACCTGCCTGATGATAGGTTGGATGTTACAGAGTCCATTGTCTTGAGGGATAACCAACATGACCAACCTTCAGAAGCTGATGCTGAGAAAGCACCCAATGATATTGCTTCCAGGGAATGCGATCATGGTGGAGGAAAAGAGCTGGTTATTTCAGCTGGTCCTGAATGTCCCCCTTGTGCTGAATCAGCCAAGACTGAGAATGAAACTGGTCCTGCTCTGCTCAATGGCTTGGAAAAAGATGGAAATGAAGGTCAAAATGGTAATGCAGCAATGGGAACGGAACGATTCAATTCAGAGTCCTCTTGCACCCAAAATAGCTTAAGCCTGGATGCAAACAATGGCTGTGATCCTTGTGATAATCGTAGAAATGATGACACCAATGAAATTCTTTTGAAAGAATCATCAGAATTTGAAGGAACACGAAGTTTACCATCGGGTAATATAGGAAATGAAAAGAAAGAGACTAACTCGATCTCTGCAATCAATGATGGTTCTGTGCATGAAAACTACTCTGGCAATGATTCTACTGTCAAAAATGAGGAAGAAAGGAGAACAACTTTTCACTCTCTGGTGAAGTGTACTAATCTTGAAGGAGTGGAACAAAATGACCATGTTGCCTCTGAGGCTGATACAAAGGCGGGCAACATGTTGGCTGATAGTTCTAATTCCAACAGGGAAATAATTTACCCCAGTGGTCCCCAGGGCTCTTTGGATCCTCCTGTTCAAGAGCTTCCCCAGCCTATTTTGTTAGAGAAAAACTCTTTTGTTGCCACTGATCCTCAATCTTGTTCGAATACACATGTTAAAGTGGTAGACAAGTCTCATGAAGATTCTATTTTGGAAGAGGCACGGGTTATAGAGGTTGTTTCTTCATACTGTATCTTAAACATGCTGCATTTCTTCCTTCACAAGTCTTTAAAAGGATGTTAACATAGTTTGACATGCAGGCTAAGCGCAAGAGGATTGCAGAATTATCTGTTGCATCTGTGCATTCAGAGAATCGCCGGAGATCTCACTGGGATTTTGTCCTTGAAGAAATGGCATGGCTGGCAAATGATGTTGCACAGGTCTGACTTTTTAAATAAGTAATTTATTGTGCAATTGTTTTGCTTTCCGCTGAAGAATTTATTTTTTATATTAAAGAACTCACAATTAGCTGCTATATTCAATTTTATCTCTATTTAAGCTTTGTTATTTATTTTATTTCCTTGTAGGAGCGTCTCTGGAAGATGACTGCTGCTGCTCAAATATGTCGACGAATTGCTTTTACTTCTCGATTGAGAGTTGAAGAGCAGAATCATCATTTGAAGCTAAAAAACGTCGCTTACAGTCTTGCTAAGGCTGTCATGCAGTTCTGGCATTCAGCAAAGGTGTATCTAAGTAACAATTGTCACAGTGTTGGTTCAAAGAATGGGAAGCATGAGGTGGGGATGTTTGTTGGGAATGAATTTTCTGTCAACAAGTTTGGAGATATTGATAAGGTGCTTGTTATGTTCGAAACCACTGTTTCTTTTCTTGTGTATTTAATCCTGGAAGTTGTCTTTTCCTTCACTGTTTGCTTTTAATCTATAGAATTCGTACTTTCTAGAACAATTTTCTAAATTCAAATGTATTTTATCTGATAAGTGGAGTATCATTAATTCCACACACACACAAAAAAAAAAGACAGCTCTGGGTCAAGAGTATTTTTCTCTGGATATTGATAGCATATAATGAATATGCTTTTACTGGAATTCATGACTGCATTACTTTTCTGAAATTGTTTGATATTTATCTATTTGTATCTAGTACTGACCCATTCTGGACATCTTGTTCAGGAGCAGGTGGCATGCAAAGAGTTAGAGAAACAAAATCGTGCCAAAAACATTGCGCATTCCATTCATGGATATGCTGTAAGGTTTTTGAAATATAACAGTTCTCCATTTCCTTCCTTTCAAGCAGAAGCACCAGCAACTCCTGATAGAATAGCTGATTTGGGCATTGTGGACACTTCATGGGATGATCGCCTTACTGAAGTATGCTCCTACCTCCCTTTTGTTCTTTATATTTTTTGTCTTGCTTAAATTCACCAAAGCCATCTCCTTTTGATCTTTTAAGATGCATGCCTAGGGGTTTTACTCTAACTTTTGCCGCACATAAATCACTCATTGTGCATTGAACTTCTATTTGCAGGAAAGCCTGTTCTACGCAGTTCCCTCAGGTGCCATGGCAATGTACAGATTGTCCATTGAATCTCATATTGCGCAGAGTGAGGTAATTTAAATATTTTGAAACCTTTGGCACATGATCTTGGTTTTCTCTATGCTTGAAAGACATGCAGTTCGACAAAATTTAGAAGAAAGGATACCGGAGAATGACTTCTAGTGGGCTAAGTTGACTTGATACCTGATGTTCATAAACTATAATAACTATTTGATTTCTTCCCTCACTAGGTTGTTTTTAAGTTCCTCTCATATTGGTAATCTTGCTTATTTATTGATTTCTTTCTTCAGAAAACTCGCAGTAGCATGCAGGAGGAAGTCGATACATCCATGTATGACACTCCAGCAGGTAATGCTGAAACTAGCTTATCTACTGGCTCCTTGTTCATTGAATTTGTTCTCTTTCACAAGTGCATTTCCAAACTTCAGATTTTGGATATCATGATACTGCTGCATACGATGAGGAGGAAGGAGAAACAAGTGCTTACTATATGCATGGAGTCTTTGAAGGTAGCAAGTCAGCAAAACATGACCAAAAGAAACGGAAAAGCTTAACAAAGTCACCCTCTGCAAGATCTTATGATCTGGGAACTGATTCACCTTATGGACACTGCACCACTGGGCCACAACAAAATGTATTGATGGGGAAAAGACCTGCTAGTAATCTTAATGCTGGCTCAATCCCAACAAAACGCATGCGTACTGCTTCTAGACAGAGGTTTACAAGTCCTTTTACTGCTGGAACTGCTGGGGTTTTACTCCAGGCTCCAGTGAAGACAGATGCATCGAGTGGAGATACCAATTCTTTTCAGGATGATCAGAGTATTTTGCATGGTGGGTCACAAATTCAGAAAAGTGTGGAGGTTGAGTCCGCTGCGCATTTCGAAAGGCAGTTACCATATGACTACGCAGAGACATCAACAAAACCGAAGAAGAAGAAGAAGGCAAAGCACCTGGTACATAGGAATTTTTATAGTTCAACTAATGCTGGGGGCTTATTTTATTTTAATAATGTCTGGATACTTTCTGAAATGTTCTTCTATGTAGTGCTCGTTAAGTTGACTGACTCCATTTGGTTGCAGGGTTCTGCTTATGAGCAGGGGTGGCAGTTGGATTCTACTGGTCATAATGAACAGGTGATTTAACTTCTTTTGGTTCAGATGTTAGCTATAATGTACTTTTTTTTTTCTTAAGCATAAAAGATGCTGAGCTCCAATTAATTGTAAAGGTCATGTTGTAGTGTTAGTAATCATACAGCTTCTAGTGCTCGGGAGCTGTGTAATCACCATTTTAATAAACTTGTCCAAAGAAAAGCAGACACTAGTTATAATTGACCCAAAATACAACAGAGAACCTTGAGGTGATTTGGCAAAACATGATTATTCACTCAATGATGGTTGCTTTTCAGATGTAAAACAGTCTTTGCAAGAATCTTTTTTAAAATGGGGAATCATATGTTGTTTGTTGACAGCAAAATTCCCTGGTAAACTGAAGTTCAGACAAATTATACAAGTATGTGTTTGCTAGTCAAAGTATGCATCCAGTCCACAGATAACAATGTTGGTCAATATCACTCTAAAAGGATCAACAATTCTCCTAAATTTTCCATTTCTGCTGGGTATTGGATGGGGGAGTAGTTCTGATAAGTCTTTTGATAGAAAAACTGGTAGAGGGCACCATGTTGACTGGTACTTTCCATTATATAGATGAGATGAACAATGTTGTTATGAGTTTGCATGGCTTTTCTGGTATATTGTTAGTGCATTTATTTATGTAGTGTAAACACTTGAGTGATCAATGTTTCCTTTTGTTTGTTGTGTAACCTTCCGCCAACCAAATGTGCATTCTAAAAGCTATTTTCTAAATACATATTAATTTTTATACCGGTGCTTTTCTACTTGCAGAGGGATAATTTCAAAAAGAGATCGGAGAGTCATCATTTGGACTCTAATGGAACCAGTGGTAAAATCCTGTTCCATCGCTTGTTTCTTTAACAGGGATTTGACAGGTATACATAGCTTTTCATGTTCCTCTTCATTCTTGACACTTTTAAATATCTTCTTTTAAGGTTTATATGGGCAACATACCACAAAGAAGCCAAAGATATCTAAGCAATTGCTAGATAATACTTTTGACAACATGGTTCAAATGACCGGGTCCATCCCATCTCCAGCTGCTTCCCAGATGAGTAATATGTCAAACACAAATAGATTCATCAAATTGATTGGTGGCAGGGAACGAGGCAGAAAAAATAAATCAATGAAGGTACTCCCTGGTGAAGTCGTAGCTGATCATGTGGCATGTACTCTCAACTTGTCACTGTTTTCTTAGATATATCTCTTTATGTGAATTTGAGAATGTGAAATCCACTGCAGATGTCTGTTGGGCAGCCAGGTTCTGGAAGTCCCTGGTCACTTTTTGAAGACCAGGTTGGTTTTCCTTCAGCTTTTTTTTTTTTTTTGAACCTGCTCTTTCTTTGGTTTTCAAAACTCTGATCAAATACTTGAGACTTTTTTTTCTGCTTCCTCAGGCTCTTGTTGTTCTTGTGCATGACATGGGTCCTAATTGGGAGCTTATAAGTGATGCTATCAACAGCACTGTTCAATTCAAGGTAAATAAGATAATTTCATCTATCGACAACCTTCTTGTTTGAGATGGATACCAGGTCACTGTACAAAACATTGTCTACTGTCTACAATGTTTCATAGCTGGTAAAAATCAATTTCAGTTCCCTTTTCTCTACAGTAGTAGTTTTCACTTGTCAGATGGTGAAGCCTCTCTCTCTCTCTGGTTTTTTTTTTCCTGGAAATTTCATTTATTGGCACTTGCCCAACTTGTTCAGTGTATATTCCGCAAGCCTAAAGAATGCAAAGATCGTCACAAAATCTTAATGGATAAGGGTGCTGGTGATGGGGCTGATAGTGCTGAGGATTCAGGATCTTCTCAATCCTACCCATCAACTTTGCCTGGCATTCCAAAGGTAAGGTTGCTAATGTTGTGTTGTTTTCTGACCGAAACCTGATGCTTGCTCCTATAAATTTAGCCCGTGTACCATTGAGCTTAAGCTTTTCTGCTCTGATAGTCTGACTACTTTGCATTGCTGGCATTTTAAGCAGGGCAGTGCCAGACAGTTGTTTCAACATTTGCAAGGGCCGATGCAAGAGGATACCCTGAAGTCTCATTTTGAGAAAATCATCATTATTGGGAAGAAACATCATTACAAAAGGAGTCAGGTTTGTTATTCATTCAAAGCGTACCTGTATCTGCAGATCATGTCTTGTTGCTTGTGAGAAGCCTAACCTGATAATGGTTTTATACCCTCCATTTAAATAAATCCAAATCTATTTATCAGTGTTTATGTCAGAGTTTATTCATTAGCTGGTTGACTGATAGACCATATTCGTCTTCTTAATTCTCTACAATGGTTTTTTCCCTTGACCATTCTTATGAGATTGTTACTGAATTTTGAGGGCATGCACCTTGTGGAAGCTGGATAAAGTAGAACTCTAACCTAAAGTGGGAAAAAATCTCTGATTGGACTTTTTTGGATCTAAAAGCATTACACAATCATGCTTTGTTTATGGTCTTCTTTTTGCAAAATTCTTTCTGACTGATTAATGGCTCTGTACCTTGTGAAGAATGAAAACCAGGATCCCAAGCAAATAGCAGCAACTCACAATTCTCATTTTATTGCTCTTTCCCAAGTTTGCCCAAACAACTTAAATGGAGGTGTCCTAACGTAAGTTTTCATTCTTTGATGCATATCTACAGTTTGTCTGATAGCGCTCAGCTTATCACCTGTTCATTCAACTTCATTGCTTTGCAACATCTATGTTTTTACCTTTCCTGAATTTATTTCATGCCTTTTGTCTTGTGCAAGCAATTGAATATTACTTTACTTTGTTGTCTGGATGAAGGCCCCTTGATCTCTGTGATTCAAGCACTTCAAATCCAGATGTTCTTCCCATTGTGTATCAAGGTTCTCATGCTAGCAATTTGGTAATGCCAAACCAAGGTGCTGTTGCATCAACGCTTCCCACTTCTGGTGCAATCTCTTCTCTGCAAGGATCTTCTGGCGTGGTTCTTGGCAATAACTCATCATCACCATCTGGTCCCCTCAATGCACCTCATAGGTAGTGTGCTATTTTATACTTGGAGATTGTCATTGTATTTTCAATCCATTTCTGATTCTTCTTACTGTTATTTTGGGGGGTTGTATTTATTCTCAGAGATGGTAGATACAATGTTCCAAGGACATCTTTACCAGTTGACGAGCATCAAAGAATGCAACCCTATCAAATGTTACCTAGTAGAAACTTGCAGCAGTCTAACATGTCGGTTTCTGGGGCTGTCTCTGGAGCTGATCGTGGTGTTCGCATGTTATCGAGTGGAAATGGTATGGGCATGATGCCAGGGATGAACAGAAGCATGCCACTGCCACGGTCAGGATTTCAAGGAACAGCCTCTTCATCAATGCTGAATTCTGGAAGTATGCTTTCTAACAATGTGGTTGGGATGTCAAGCCCTGTGAATATGCACACTGGTTCTGGTCAAGGGAACTTGATGAGACCTCGCGAGGCTTTGCATATGTTGAGGGTAAATACTAAAATCCTCCTCTACATATGTATTTTCTCTCTCCCTCCCTCTCTCTTTCTTGCTGCGTGTGTGTGGGCAGGTGGGGGCACGCATGCGGGTGCTCATGCATGCGATTGTATTGCTATTGACTGATGCTGTTTCATCAATTTTTGCACTATACATGTCTTTCTAAGGTTGCCAAGTGTTCCATGTAGTGGCATTGACATTTAGACCATGGATCATTACAACTCTGATCTGGTGTAATAGCTTTCTGGTTGCTGGTATTTACAATTTTTTGTTGCTTTTCCTGCAGAATTTTACATTTTGAAGTTATGGAACAATTTCTTTACATGTTTCATCGGCATCACTTCATTATAGTGCATCAGTACTTTCTAATATTATATGGCAATGTATTTTATTTTTGCAATAGCTTGGCCATAATCATGAGCATCAAAGACAAATGATGGTACCAGAGCTTCAGATGCAGCCAACACAAGGGAACAACCAAGGAATTTCTGCTTTCAACGGGGTGCCTACTGCTTTTGCTAATCAGACAACTACTTCACCTGTGCAGACATATCCAGGCCATCCCCAGCAGCAGCATCAAATGCCTGCACAACAGTCCAATATGCTTAGCAATCCTCATCATCCTAATCTCCGTGGCCCCAATCAGGCTACAGGTTCACAGCATCCAGCATATGCTATGCACCTGCCTAAAGGAAGGCAAATGCAGCAGCGGCTTCTCCAGCAGCAGCAGCAGCAGCAGCAGCACTTTTCTGCATCTAGTGCTTTGATGCCCCATGTCCAACATCAATCCCAACTTCCCATATCATCGTCTATGCAAAATAGTTCTCAAATCTCACCACCATCTGCATCGCAGCCGGTGTCACTACCTGCTATAACTCCCCCTTCCCCAATGACTCCCATTTCAATGCAGCAGCAACAGCAGCAGAAACACAACTTGCCACATCATGCGGTCAGTCGGAGCCCCCAAAGTGGTTCCAGTGGGTTGACCAATCAGATGGGAAAGCAGCGACAACGGCAACCACAGCAGTTTCAACAATCTGGCAGACATCACCCTCAACAACGACAACACTCACAGTCTCCACAGCAGGCTAAACTTTTGAAGGGAATGGGGAGAGGGAACATGGTGGTGCACCAGAACCTTCCCAATGATCACTCTCCTTTGAATGGCCTTTCTGTGCCTCCAGGAAACCATGGTGTAGAGAAAGGAGAGCAAATCATGCACTTGATGCAGGGTCAAGGCTTGTATTCTGGGACTGGGTTGAGTCCAATTCATACATCTAAACCATTGGGTCCTTCACAATCTCCAAACCATTCTCAGCCACAGCAAAAGCTATATTCGGGCCCTACAACCCCTTCATCAAAGCCACTCCAGCAAATGCCTTCTCATTTGGAAAGTAGTACTCAAGGCCAGGTCCAACCAGTACCCTCTGGTCAAACACTAACAGCTACTCACCAGAACACTCCAGTTATGGTTCCCAGTCATCAGCATCTTCAACAACATCCACAGCCACATCAGAAGCAGGTTAGTCAACCTCAACCAACTGTTCAGAGAATGCTTCAACAGAGTCGTCTGTTGAATTCTGATCTGCCAACAAAGCCTCAAACTGATCAGGGCCATGCTGATCAGCAAACTTCAAACAACAGCTCCCAGGCAGGAACAAGTACATCCACAGGGATGCCTTTGGCCTGTAATGATACATCTAATGTGGCACCAGTTGTTTCTTCTGTTTCTGAGACGCAGTGGAAATCATCAGAACCATCCTTGCTTGATTCTGGCATGGCAGATACAGCTTCTAAGGTAGGTCCTATTGGTAGCCCCCCCCTTACGAGTGCAGCTGGGAGTGAGCAAGTGGTGCCTGTCAGCCAAGGTTCAGTCCACAGGCAGTTATCAGGAGGCTTGCCCCTGCATTGCCATAATGGTGGGACACGGTGGCAGCACCAACAACCACATCAATCAACAGCATCGCCTTCCCCATGCCAGCAACTTTTGCAGTCACAAGAGCCACAACTACAGCAAGAACGACAACAATCACCTCAACAGCTGCCACCACAGCAGCCGACTCAGAAGCAGACACAGCATCTTCAATCAGGACAAGGCAATTTATACATCACGCCAAGCAATTCTGGTCTGGAATGAAGCAATTTGGTGGATTGAGCAGTTCCGGAAGCAGTCAGTACTTCTGGGGTTGGGTTTGCATGCCCTAATGGCAGCTGTGTACAGGTAGATTTAGCTTCTCTGTTTCTGTTTCCCACTCTATAATCAAGCTGCAAATGCTGATGGAATCTGTCAAGTTACCATTGCTTGCACATGAACCTTTTTGGTTGTCACCATCAAGCAAAAGTATCTGATTCTACCAGTGTATCATATGATGCAGGCAATTCAGTTACTTTAGTTAAGATGAGCACAATCTAATGCTGCCGTGGGTTTCATGCAGATGAAGCTTGGTTGCTTCATAGGGGCAATGAAAAATGGAAAGAGGTGGTTTTTTGCTCGCAGATTCTGTTGGTAAAGAGATCTTTACGGGCGTTTTTTTTTCCTTTTGATTTATTGGGTTATTTGGGGGAAATCTTGTAAATTATCACCGGTTTAGAGCTTTGGGAAGATGGAGACAGATATAGAGGTATGTGTACAGGGTCTCATCTCGCCATTTCTTGTACCTCCCCCCCTCCCTCCTTTGTCTGGTTATGTGCAGAAGGGCCCGTTTCTTTTTGTTTGTGCCCCAGTAGATTAGTCAGTGCATGTATTATCACACTCTTTCAGATTAAGTTAGTAGCTCTCATTGTTATGGGCAAAGCCTTCAGAAATTTTGTGAATACAAAGTCTCTGGTGTATACCCCCTAGTAGTCCATGCTGCTCTGCTCTGCTCTGCTGTTAGAATGGTAAAATCTCTTTCTATCAAAATATTGTAACTGACTTGCATTTTGCAGCAAACCTAGATATCTGATCCCCCTCCTGCTCTTCATGTTAAACTGCAGAAACTTTGAAACCATGCATCATTTTAATCCCCGTCTCCATTTTTTACTTCTCCAATGCCTGTCGGGTCACCCGAAGGCTTGGCTCTTGCACCTCTTTGTGATCCATTGCTTCAATTCGGATCTCAGATGGATGGAAATGCAAGCTTATGTGGTTTGCATTAAGAAATACTAATCTCTTGTTATTTCTCTATAGATCGTGCCACTGTACAAATATTTTGTGTGGATATTATTATCCTTTAATTTAGTCATTCGTAAAACCATCAAAAAATAATACATGAAAATTAAGAAAAAAAATCTTACAAGTAAAATATTCTCTTTCCTAAACTTAACGAGTTTTTGTGAGAAAAGGCATTGGTTTTTTGCCATTTTCTGGCTCAATGGTAATAGGAAGAGAGCGAGGGGAATTGGCAGCAATTGAAGACGGATACATGTTTTTTATATGATTTGAATACCTCAGCTTATAAAATTTTTAAAAAAAATTTATCCAAACATTGTGAATTTCAAACAACTATGATTTGAATACCTCAGCTTATATATTTGATGTAGAACGTAAAGGATCCGCTGCTGCCAAGACCCAAGACCAGTGCCATCACTATTCACTACGTTTGATAAGTAGTTGTTTTTAAATGTTTTTTGTTTTAAAATATTTTGAAATAATTGTTTTTAGTTTTTAAATTTTATTTTTCACATTAGCACATCAAAACAATCATAAAATATCATAAAATAATTTGAATGAAAAATGTTCATTTTATGTTAAAAATGTTGTTTTTTAAATGCAAAAATAAACTGGCTTTAAATACTGAAAAGAGAGTATGAAAATCCATATACAATAGGAAGCTAAAATATCACAGTAGCAATTGAATGTCATTTATTTTGACAAACATGCTGATCACTTTCATTCTTTTCGTGGTCAGAACTTCTAAATCAACTGAATTGCCCTAGATGTACAAGGAGAAAGCCAGACATAGAGAATAGCCTGGTGGGGAAAAAAAAACACCCTAATATATGGGATACCTTTGAAGTTAGATAAACTTCCAGGACGTAAACCAGTGAATTTATGGGTGACAAAATCGGCAGCACAAGATCTAAAACAGAGCATATGCTGAAGTTTCCAGCAGTGATTCAGGAATGAGGAGCGATGTGTCTTAAATACAAGGAAAACTAGCAGAAAAAATGGTGCCAAATCAGAGCGTGGCACTCTTCCTGCTGGCCCTAGCAAAAACTTTGGCACATCAAATGATATGCACCAGAGTTATGATACCGGGAATCTACTACTGCCGATTCCTCAAAACACAGAAGGTGGTTTTTGCATGTGTGTATAGAACCGGAACATACTTTCGACGAACTAATTCCTAAGAATCAAGTAGTTTACAATCAAAAGAGAAAAGATGACAAACAGAAAAATGTATTTCAAAACATACATGCAGTGCACATAAGGTTCACAAGATGCAGGCAAAGAAGCATCCTCTCCAGAAAATTTCAAAATGTCATCCCAAAAAAGATAGCAGGCAACACCTACGAAATGAAACCTGCAATGACTTCGAAAAACGCTGAAACATTGTTGCCCATGTTCAAAGCAATTGCAAGATGAGGATCTTTAGTCATGATTCTATGAAATCCAATTCCAAAGTAATTTTTCTTAGAACTACATGATGAAACCTGCAATGACTATGAAAAACACCGAAATATCGTCGCCTATTTTCACAGCAATTGCAAGATGAGGATCTTCAGTCATGATTCCATGACATCCAATTCCAAAGTAATTTTGCTTAGAACTACTTCTCTTATGTCAATAGCATGCACAAAAACATTCCATCAACAAAAGTACAGGAAATTTGGATGAATATAACTAAACATCTACTACTCCCTTGCATTCCAATCAAATCACATTGTCAAAATTCACAGCCGGCGGATCTAATTTTGAATGTACAGAATGCTGCAAACATAATCTAAACTACTATAGGAACTCAATAAATTACTAAAGAGATTTAGCAGAAAAAAAAGCTAATAGCAGAAAATATTAAGATTCAGAACAATATCGAACCTTCAAAGCTAATCCGAAATCACAAGCCAAAAGCTTCACCAATCATATGAACAATCTTACTATGAGAATCTAAAATCATCTCGAGCTTCTTATTCTCCATCTCCATTCTCGACCTCTCTGTTTCTTTCATCACCTCCAACTTCTTCCTCTCCAACTTCACCATCCTCTCCGAAAACGCCTTTATTTGCCCCGCCAACCCCATTTCCACCCCTTCTCCCTCCTCCTCCTCCTCCTCCTCAACTTCCTCTCTCTTCCTCTTCTTTTCCGCCTCCCGCGAAACCCCAGAAGGACCACCACCCGCATACCTATTAACAATACTAGGCTTTCGGAGTATATAGTTAATGCTTCTGCTCCTCAACTTGCTTCTATACCCATAATCTTCATCATCATCATCATCCTCATCTTCACCTTTATCATCATCATATTCGCCAAGAACGCCATTGTTTCTGTTCCTAGTATGATAATTTTCCTGGCAGGGTACTCGAGCTAGCGGCTGCGCCGAAATGGGCAAAGGCCCGCGTTCCAAGGAGTCCATGAGATCAAAGTACTGCCAATAACAAGTGCCACCAAGAGCCATGACTCGTTTCTCATCTCGGTACCTTCTGCGGAGCTTCTCCATCTTGTGGCGGCATTGGACAGCGGATTTCGAAGGGTGGTTGTAGTCATAGCCGCAGCGGGCAGCCACAGTTACGGCTACTTCTTCCCACTGGCTAGCCTTGAGCTGACCGCGTTTTAAGGAGTACCACTTTTCTTGGTAGGCTTGGATTAGATGGATGGTTTCTTGGTGGGTCCAGGGGAGAGGCTGGGTTTTCTTGGAAGAGAGTGGCGTGGGGTTTGTCGGTGGTGAGTGTGGTGGTGGTGGTGAAGGAGATGGGGAAGGTGTGGACATTGTGGAGGAGTTTTAGGGTTAGGATTTGCTGGAAGTGGTGTTTTTCGTTAGAGGGTGTTAAAGTGGCTGGTGGTGGACGGAGGCGGCGACGGCGGTTAGCGGGGTGTTGGTTTATTAGGTGGGAAATTATGCCAGCTAAGCATAGAGTGTTATGGAGTTGGTGGTTAGTTAGTGGATCCAATCCCGAAACTGCTGCTGTGAGATACCTGACCCAGATATAATACTCTTGGGCCTTCTGATTGGACTAATTAAGCCCAATTGAGAATTCAAATTTCCTAGCCCCATTTTAATTTATTAAATATTAAAAAACAGAAAGCCGAATTAATTATATATAAAAAAAACATTTCTGAAACCCTTTTTTTTTTTGTTCTTTGGATAATTACTTCCTGTAATCCTTATATTTTAGATCAAGTGGTAAATTTATTTCTGCAAGTTTAATTATTTTTAATTTGTTCTTGAATAAATGATCAATATTTTTTTTGTTATTTTTCTATGTAAATTCTAAATTGACGTCACCTGAGAAAGTGAAAGCTCACTTGATTTATTAAAGAAAAAACATATGAAAAAAAAACCTTGAATTCAACACCACATGAAAATTTATTATTTCTCAGATGTAAAAATAGTCAGGGTTTCAGTTTTTGATGTAATCATGTAGATGAAAAATATCTGTCAAAAAGATATGTTAGAAATGAACTAAAATATGAAAACAAATTAGATGTAATTGATATTGCAGAGACACTATATAATTGAATCATCTATTTTAATTAAAATCAATTGGATTTTAACCGGGTCACGAGTGAGTTGACCTGACAGTACAAAATATTATACATAAAGATAAAACATGTGGAGAAAATCTTGTTCATCAAGACTCATTGCACCGTGGATTGTAATAATGCTCAAAACGAGCACTATTCACCAAGACTTATTGCACTGTAGATTGCACATTTTGTAGGGGCATTGTGTGTTGCAGCCCCAGGCACAAACATCTAGCGCAAGGGTAGTCATTCCTAGCCATAAAAGTTCCAAGGCTGCAGGGGGAGGGGTTGCGCCCCAAGCTACGGACACCTAGCACTTGGGTTGTCATGCCCTGCCGCTGAGCCAGACACGCGAACCCGGCTGCCCAACCAGGCCAGCGGGTCTGCTGATATGGACCCCTTTCTGTTGGGTCAGGCGTCCAGATCCATATATCTTGAGTCCGAACACATACCCCAAACCCAACCCAAACACTCTTGGGTTTGGCCACGGAAGGACCCAAACCCCAACCCCATTGGGTCCGGCCACGGATCCATCCCCCAACTCTCTTGGGTCCGGGCAGGGAAGGACCCACACCAAAACCCATTTTGGGTCCAGACGTTGACCCCAAACTCAAACCCCTTGGGTCGGACTCCAAACTCATCCCACACCCATTCGGGTCCGGACACGGAAGTACCCTAACCCCAACCCCATTTGGTCCGGAAACAAAGGGACCCAAACCCAAACCCCCTTGGGTCCGGCCACAGAGCCATACCCCAACCCTCTTAGGCTCGATAATAGAAGGAACCATACCCAAATTCATTTTGGGCCCGGCTGCTGACCCCAAACCCCTTGGATACGGACTCTGAACCCATCCCAAACCTTTTGGGATTGGACACGGAAGGACCCGGACCCAAACCCAAACCCCTTTGGGTCCGGACAACAAAGGACCCACACCCAAACTCATTTTGGGTCCTGACACGGATGACCCAAACCCAATCCCTTTGGGTCGAACTCCACACCGAATCCAAAACCAAAGGACCCAAACCCAAAAACTGTTGGGTCCGGACCCCCACCCCAACCCCAACTCATATTGGCTCCGGACATGGAAGTACCCAAACTCAAACCCTCCTGGGTCTGGACACGAAGGGACCCAAACACATACTGCATTAGGTCCGGGCACGGACTTACACCCAAACCTATTTTGGGTTCTGA
>Ga0307510_10001866_pt1 | contig 23632 bp, 28 predicted proteins | sample 12_EM_MG_FD_207224 | JGI IMG/M metagenome (GOLD analysis project Ga0307510, IMG submission 207224) | Populus trichocarpa ectomycorrhiza microbial communities from riparian zone in the Pacific Northwest, United States - 12_EM | ecosystem: Host-associated > Plants > Roots > Unclassified | place...
ATGAGCTGGCAATCTAAGAATAGCGTATCATGAGCTGGCAATCCATAAAGGGGTAAATGGTGATGCTGCGGAATGCTGCGGACTGCGGAATGATGGCATGTGATAGTTGACTGCGGAATAGTCAGGTAATCCATCAGGTGACTTGTCAGGTGATTTGGTGGCGGTCCGAGCGGCGCGTGAGGGAACGAGTGGGGAACGAGTGACCGAAAGCGCAGAATAAAATGGTAGAAAATAGCGGAAAATTGGGGGTAGGGTTCAGGATCATAACAATGACTTTGGGTTCGAATAGTCCCTGACGTGTTTTGAATGCGGCTTTCCATTGATCGCCTTCCCATATGTGGATGTTGTTGTAACCCCAGCGGATGTTGAACTTGCTGAATAATTCCATTCCTTGCAAGTTTTCGATGCACTGTTTGAGATTTGGGAGTGGGATAACATCTTTCCGGGTGACTGCGTTAAGGGGGCGATAGTCGATGATGTATCTTTTCTCCTTTGAGTCTTTCTTAGGGACCATAAAGGTAGAGAAGCCGTAAGGGGAGTCTGAGGGTGCAATGTAGCCTTTTTCCAGATTTTTGTCGATGAATTTGTTCTCTGCTTCTTGCTCATCTCTTGAGAGTGGGTAGACTTTACAGTTGAAGCGGGTAGGGGTGGTGTCCATAAGTACGATTTTATGATCTCCATCTCCGTGAGCTGGAGGGAACTTGTTTGCCTCTTCATCCAAGAATAGTGCCGTGTGACATTTAAATTCTTCCAGGAGGGTGACTTCCTCCTTCCCATGTTCCGATGCGTACTTATGGGCCATTTCGACTGCTGTGTGGGTGCAGTTGATCTCTACTGGGCCTTCCCTCATTTCTGAAGGAGTGACTCCTGACCATAGAGCGCATGTTTGTGCTTCAAGGATAAGGTCTTCTTTATCTTGGTTCTTCTGTTTTAGCCATGTCTTTGCACATTGAAGGGTGCCGTAGAGTAGGGTTTCAATTTTGACCTTTGGTCCTTTGAGTTTGCTTTTCTCCCAGTCAATATCTGGGTTGAACTTTTTGAACCAGGGGTAGCCAAAGAGCATGCGGTCGCTACCCAGATTAGTGACAAAGAACCTAGTTTGTTCTTTCTTGTTTCCTTGAGTGACAAGTAGATCGCAAGCTCTAGTGATGGTCCCAGATCAATTGAGGGTTCCATCGACATTGAAGACTTTCCTAGCGTAAGGGAGTCTCTTGGTTCCTAAGCGAAGTTTATCCACAGTTGTTTGATCGATAAAATTTTCTGTTGCTCCAGTGTCAAGCAAGATTTGTTCTTCTGCCGTCCCTCGATAGTGTGTGATTGGAATTTGAGTTGTATTGAATTTGATTTATTTACAAACACACTATCGAGTCGGAAAGCCCTAACTAAGGCAGCTAGTTGAGGGCCTTGGGAAAACCCTTTGGCATGAGTTTTTTGACGAAACCCAGCCTGGTATCCTCGTCAAAGGAATCCATGTTTTCCTTCAGATAATCAGCAAGGCTGTCAAGGTTCTGAATGTCTGGCATAGCAGGTGCAGCGTGAGCTTTAGCTGGTTCCCTAGGGTTGCTGAATCGGCCGCTGGTATTACTGCAGTCAGCTTGTTTCTTGCGACAGACGTTAGCTCGGTGTCCTTGTTTTTCGCAATAGAAGCAAGAGTTGCTTCTCATGAGTTCCGCTTTCTTGGCCTTGGAGTGTTGTTGTCCTCCGCCAGCAGTAGCGTTGATGTCTGTGGTGACAGTAGCGTCGACATCCATATGGTATCCTCCTTGAGAGGTAGTACACTTGTTGTTCTTCCAGTAGTTGTTTCTTCCCTGGTTGTTATTCTTCCCATAGGTTTGTTTGGGAAAAAGCTTGAATGCTTGGAAGAGTCCCTGACGTGTTTGGGTGAACTCGGCTGCCGCCTTCCATTTGAGATGGGATTTGCGGGCCTGTTCTTCCCACTGTTTGAACGTCCAAGGGGTGTCTGCAGTAGGGTCGAAGTTTGGGGAGTTAATGATGGCGCTAGTGAGTCCTTTGGTCATAGCGTGTTTCAGGGTTTCGATGGTTCCCTTGTTGTCTAGGGGAACTCCAGCTTCGTGTGCGAGCTGCTTGAATTTGGTGAAAAAGTCGTCAAGACTTTCTCCTTGCTTGAGTTTGCATAACTCCTGGTAGGCTTCGGATCGACGGTTCTGATTGACGAAGGCGTTCTTGAATCTTTCAAGGAAATTGTCCCAGAGGGTTTCATCTGTCTCTAGGGTTCCGTCATCCATTTCTTCTTTGAGTTTCTGGAGTTGTTCTTCCTTCCAGGCATCTACACGGGTGCCATCCATATAGCTGAGTATGGTGACGATCCTGGAGAAGGGTTTCTTCATGGTATCATTGGCTTGGTTGACTGCTGCCCATAGATCCCAGTTAAGTAGGAATTTGCGGGTCTTGTTCCTGTCTCCATCAAACATAAATGGAGGGTTTCCTTTGAGTGCGCCATTAGAGGGATTGCTGATGATGTTAATCCTCTGCGCGTCCTGCTGGGCTTGGCCAGTAGCGACATTAACTTCTTCCTGTTGTCCTTCCATTGCGGTTGGATAATCTGGGGTGTTGGGGCGGGTAGGAAGCTGCTGAAGTTCGGTGGTAACTGCTGCGAGAGTGAGAGGGACGCTGGCCTCTTGTTCATAAAAGATGTGATTGGGATGCTGAGGGTCTGATATGATCCACCAGCCGAGTTCTGGTCCGTTGTATATGCCTCTTTGGTTGGTTTGCCACTTGTCTTGTCTGAAGAGGAGTTTGACCCAGTAGTAGGTGCCGTTGGCCTCGATGAATTCGATAGGCGCATGTTGTTTCTTTGGGGTGTCAAGGTAGTATCCGGTGTTAGGATGTCCTGGTCCTTGATCGTCGAAGTAGGCGTTAACTTTAACGTGTTCTGGGAGATTGTCCTGTTGTCTCCTGAAGATCTGTGTAAACTCGTTGCTGAGTGTGTATGTCTGATTTGTCGCCACGGTGGTAACAGCTCTGTGTTTCAAGAGCTCGTAGGAAAGCCTAACTTGTGTTAAGGTCCAAGGGCCTTAAAGACGCGACGTGCGTGGTTTGGTTTGGGGAACGACTGGAGTTGCTGGCTAGTGGGGTATCCTCCTAGTGCAATGACTTGGGGTTTGCTCAGTGGGGTATCCTCCTGAGGCAATGATCACGTGAGTAGCATGGTACCGGTTGGCTACGCAGTATAACAAGTAAGTCCCCGATGATAAGGGCGACTTCTGAGTGTTCTGTTAGAAGTAGAGGGGAGAGCTTCAAGGGAGCTTTGAAGCGACTAAGGGTTCTGACTGATGACTCTTGGAGTCCTGGGTGGAAGCTACAAGTCTTGGATTGAAAACCAAGTTAGGCTTAGGGCCCAACTGCTAAAGTTACAAGGTCTTATATACAAATGAGAAGTAACGGGTCACAGGAGTCACAAAGAAATATGGAAATATTTAGTAAAGTGCATCATGATGTGGCAGTCCTAAGTATAGCTCCATCATGAGCTGGCGGTCTAAGAATAGCGTATCATGAGCTGGCAATCCATAAAGGGTTAAATGGTGATGCTGCGGAATGCTGCGGACTGCGGAGTGATGGCATGTGATAGTTGACTGCGGAATAGTCAGGTGATCCATCAGGTGACTTGTCAAGTGATTTGGTGGCGGTCCGAGCGGTGCGTGAGGGATTGAGTAGAGAATGAGTGACCAAGAGCGCAGGATAAATGGCGGAAAAAGGGAAGGAAAATTGGGGGTAGGGTTCAGGATCATAACAGCACCTGAGGCAGTATGGAAACTTGACTTTGGCTCCTTGGCACCTTTTGCCAAGCACTGCGCGACATTCTAAGTTGTCTTCTCCTTCTTCTACATCGGGTGGACCCTGAGCGGTGAAGATATGTGGGACCTGATAATTATGGGGTGGAAGAAGGAAGGTGGGAGGGGAAGGGGGGCAAGTGGCCAGAAGGTGCTGCTGGAGCCGAGTGCAAACAGCACTAGATGCAAGATGTCGTTCTACCGTGAGTAACTTAGCCTCTGTGTGATTTTCTTCCTTGTCCAACTCTAGATGTTGGTGTTTGACACAAGTAAGGCTGTTGTGATAAGCCCTAAGCCTATGCACATCAGCCAGAACCCCTGGGTCTTTGAGATTGACCAAGGTGGTGTCAATGAGGAGGTGTGAGATGTGAGCGGGGTGGAAGATGTTGAGATCAGTGTCCTTGATCCCATGGCAATTGAAGTTGGGGGAGGGGTAGGCTTTCACATAAAGCAGGGTGGCGTACTTGGCTTCACCCTTGCCTTGTGTTCTGACCAAGTGAGTTTCTTCCTCAGTGGTGTGAAAACAAATGTACTTAGCAACCTCTGATTGGTTCTGCTCATTGAGGAAAATGAGGGGATAGTGTCCTGGGTTGCCAGTGTCAAAGAGGGCCCATCCTTCACCAGGATTGGTAGGGTCCTCGAGTTCTGCACTCAAGGGTGGTTCAATAGGAATGGGGGACAAGGATGGAGTCATAGAGAGGGAGATAGTGGGGTTGTAATGGGTAGTGAGCTGTACTGGCTTGTCACTTTGGACACTTTCATCCCGTATGAAAGGCTCAATCTTGGCTAGAACCTGAGGGACAAAGAACAGGTGCTGCACTGCAGCGAAGTCACAGAAGGTAGTGAGGAATGACTTGTCATCGATCCCATCATTGCCAAGGATGTTAATGGTGGGCATCAAGCCCTCAGTCCAGGCCTCTAGTGCACTTTCTAACCTTCTTTGGGCCTCCATTGCCTTCAGCAAGGCCTGACAGTTCTTCCTGATGTTGCTTATGTCCTCTTGGGTTGGCGTCCCGATCCCAAAGATCATCTGTTGACTGTCCTGATACTCCAAAGGGGGGGACTGGGAATGGCTGTGGAAGAATAATGAGAGAGGGGACTGTGTATGGCGGAGGGCAACTGGCATTAGTGGGCAGGATGGGGAAGGGTTTGGGGTAACTGGCATAGATAAAAGGGGAGGGTTGGGGGTGTGATCGTCTAATGGGAGTGGGGACATGGTCACATTCACTGTGGCATCTGCCAGGGCAAGCAGTCTCTGGAAGGGGGATGTAGAAGGCCCCATAACATAAGGGGGTACTAGGAGCATTGGGGATGGTACTGGGAGTGGTGGTGTCGATGACCGAGAAGCTAGGTTGGGGGAGGTAGCTGGTGGAGCGGGTAATTCTCCCAGGGTAACTATCAGAGGTGTCCTTACAAGTGACAATATATCCATTGCCATGTTGTGTTCCAGTGGTCCAGCTATGGCGAGTGGCATGTCCTGGGGTGATGATCGTCGAGAAAAGGGATATGTCGCCATTCCAGTCAATGTGTTCACAGGTGTAGATGGTGCACTGTTCTCATTGGTAGACATAGCTTTGATAATGAGGGATGGTGAGGTTACTGGACATGAAGGGGATGGATTTGAGTCATCAATGTGGAGGGTTCTTATACTCTTGGATTGCTTTTGGAAGTCCGCTAGTAACTCTGGTACGTGGAGATCCTCAGAGTTAGTCCATGAGTCATGAGCTGGTGAGTAACCCTTCCAGTGCACGAGGTACTGCTTCTTCTTCCAACGGCCAAAAGACCTCTCTTTTAGAATCTTCTCAACTTCCCATTCAGGTTTGCCTTCTAGAATATCAGGAGGTGGTTCGATAAAATTGGTGCCATGTTGATCGGTTTCTTTGTAAGGCATGAGTAGGGAAGCATGAAAGACGTCATGGATTTTCCAGGTGGAAGGGAGTTCAAGTTTGTAAGCAACTTTTGATATTTGGGAGACTACCTTAAACGGTCCATATTTCCTTGGGGAAAGCTTGGGTGTGGTGTTACTTGGAAGTTGTAGGTTGGTTCCTTCTAGCCAGACCTTTGAGCCTACTGTAAATGGAACATATCATGGCTTCTCTTTTATCCAGGATTCTTGCGCTTTATGTTGGGCCTCTTGGGCGGCTTTCCTGGCTTCTTCAATGGATAAGAGTCATTGTTCTAGGGAGGAAATGGTGGTTTTCCTGGTTGGTTGGTGTACTTGGGGTGTGTATCTGATAAGTAAGTCGTATGGTGTTTTCTTGGTGGTTGCAGATGGCCATGAGTTCTTGGTGTACTAAGCAAGTGGTAACCATGCATGCCAGTTGTTCTGTTGAGTTCCGCAGAATACTTGGAGATATTGCTCCAAGGTTTGATTGGTTCTTTCACTTGCTCCATCGGTTTGAGGGTGATACGCCATACTGATGTTCTGATGGATATTGAGAATACGACATAGTTCTGTTGAGAATTTCAATACAAAGTGGATATCACGGTCTGATATGATTTTGCGGGGAATGCTGTAGTGGGGAATGATGTGATTGAGATAGAGTAAGGCTACTCCTTCTGAGTCAATGGTCTTGTGACAGGGGATGAAGATAGACGCTTTGGAGCAATCGGTGTCCATAATCGTGAGAATGGTATCAAAACCACCTGGTTGTGGGAGTTTAGTGATGAAGTCCATTGTGATGGTTTCAAAGGGTCATACGTTGTCTGTGGGAGTGATGGGAAACATAGGTGGATGGGTAGGATGGGTATTGACTTTGGTCATTTGGCATGTAGTGCATCCCTTGATGTATTCAGTGACGAAGGTTTTCAGGTTAGGCCACCAGTAGTATGGGGTGATTAGTTGAAGTGTCTTGGTAATCCCGGCGTGCCTGGCAGTCACATGGTCATGGAAAAGGGAAATTACTCCCCTCCTAAGAGCATTGTCTGCCACAACAACCAGGGCGGTCCTGTGATACCAATGTGTGCTATCCAATAGAGAAAGATTATGTGTTGGTGCCCATTTCTTGAGTAACAATTGTTCTTTGTACTGAGCTAATTTGATACAGCTGTCCAAGTTGTTGCCAATACTATCCATGTCGAATACTCAAATTGAGGTGTGATTGTCACAGAAGTAATGGTCTGGCCAGACAGTGATGTCATCATTAATTGGATTGGGTCCCTCATAGTCAGGTCTTCTGGATAATGCATCCACACAGTTAGTAGTGCCAGGTTTATATTCCAAAATGATATTGTATTGCTCTCTTTCTGGTAGGTATCCAGCAACTCAAGGACCTATTTTTCTGGGTTCCTGGTAGTAACGGAGGTTGGCATGATCAGTGAAGTCTAGAACAGGTATGGTTGTCCCTTTGAGGAGATGAGACCAGCAGCGTAATCCGCGTATAACTCCCAAGAATTCCCAGTCATAGATGGGGTAGTTTTGTTCAGTTTGGGTGAATTTCTGGGAATGAAATCCCACTGGTCATCTTGGTCCTGGTTTTTGGGTACCATCTGATTTTGTGATAGGGGGGTCTTGTTGATATAATATAGCACCTGTTCCAATTTGCGACGCATCTGTTTCAAGTTCAAATTGTCGGTCTGGATCTGGTTGAACGAGTACTGGTGTGTGGGTGATCATGTCAATAAGTTTGTTTTGAGCCTCCTTTTGTTGGGGTCCCCATTCGAAAGGTACATCTTTTCCAGTGAGTTTTGTGAGTGGTGCAGTGATGATGCTGAAATTAGGGCAGAACATGCGATGGTACCCAGAGACTCCTAGAAATCCACAAACTTGTCACTTGTCTTTGAGTTCTTGTGGATAGTCCCTGAGTCCTGCGACTTTAGCTGGATCAACTGTAGCTCTGTCTTTTGATATTCGGACACCTAAGAAATCCATTTGTGGTTGCATGAAGACAGATTTCGATAATTTGAGATGTAGGCCGTGATGTGCAAGGAGGTCGAATAGGAAGTGAATAATGTCGACGTGAAGGTCGAAGTCCTTGAGTAGGGTTCCTATTCCACAGTCATCCATGTAGTTCTGGAGTATGCACTGTATTTCGAGTACACCTTTCTTCTCAAAGTGTTTGTATAACTCTTTGAGAATACCATTCATGAAGCGTTGGAACCTTGCTGGTAAATTGCTCATGCCAAAGAACATTACTTTTGGTTCAAATAGTCCTCAACAGGTTTTGAAAGCAGCTTTCCATTGATCCCCTTCACGTATCCAGATATTGTTATAGCCCCAGTCGATGTCAAACTTGCTGAATAACTCCATTCCCTATAGGTTTTCGATGCATTGTTTGAGGTTAGGGAGCAGAGTGACATCTTTTCTAGTGACTGCATTAAGGGGGTGATAGTCAATAATGTACCATTTTTCCTTTGAGTCCTTTTTAGGGACCATGAAGGTTGAAAAACCATAAGGGGAGTCCGATGGTGTGATATATCCTTTGGCCAAATTTGTGTCAATGAATTGATCTTCTGCTTTTTGTTCATCCCTTGAAAGCAGATAAACTTTGCAGTTAAAGCAAGTGGGGGCAGTGTCCATTAGTACAATTTTGTGGTCTCCTTCCCCCCAGGTTGGTGGGAATTTGTTTGCTTCTTCATCTGAAAATAGTGCCATGTGATGTTTAAATCTTTCTGGGAGGGTGATTTCCTCCTTCCCATGTTCCATTGCATACTTATGGGCCATTTCTACTGCTGTGTGGGTATGATTGACTTCCACTGGGCCTCCCTTTATTTCTAAAGGGGTTACTCCCAACCATGGATCGCACCTGGTTTGTTGCACTTCAAGGATAAGGTCTTCATTAACTGGTGTTTTGCTTTTGACCCAGGTTTTTGCACATTGGAGAGTTCCAAATAATAGGGTTTCCATTTGAACTTTTGGGCCTAAGAGTGTTCCTTTTTCCCAGTCAATTTCTGGTTTAAAGGTTTTAAACCATGGGTAGCCAAAGAGAAGTCGATCGTGTCCTAGATTAGTGACAAAGAATCTTTGACATTCTCTTTTGTTGCCTTTAGTAACAAGTAGATCACAAGCATGAGTGATTGTTCCATGTTGGTTAAGGGTTCCATCAACATTGAATACTGGGCAGGGGTAGGGGAGTTTCTTCATTCCTAAGCATAGTTTAACAACAGTTGTATGATCAATAAAGTTTTCAGTTGCCCCAGTGTCAAGTAGGACTGTTTCTTCTGCCTTCCCTCGATAGTGTGAAAACACGACTTTTATTTGCACAGAATTTGAGCGATTTACAAAAATACTATCAAGGCAGAATGCCCTAACTATGGCAGCTAGTTTTGGGCTTGAGGAAAATCCTTCAGCATAAGGGATTCGATGATGCTCAGCTTGGTATCTTCATCAAGTGAGCCCATATGTTCTGTCAAGAAACTGGAGATATCATCTGGGGTCATATCAATGGGACCTTGGCCTTGAACAGTAGGGGTGTCATCGTTAGCAGTTTTGCCTCTTTTGGCACAGTCCACTATTTTCTTGCGATGAATGTGGGCTTGATGTCCTTTGATTTTGCAATAAAAACATTTGTTTTCATTCATGAGTTGCTGCTTTTTGGCATCAGAGTGTGTTTGTCCCATTCTATTGGCATTGACGTCCATGGCATAGCCTCCTTGGGAAGTGGTGCATGGTCTGGAAGTTTTGTTTCTTCTGTACTGATTATTTTTCCCTTGGTTTGGTTTGGGTGTCAGTCCAAAGGCTCTGTAGAGTCCTTGTTTTTGTTGACTGAACTGGGCAGCAGCCAGCCACTTCTGATAGGATGTTCTGGCCTGTTCTTCCCATTTTTTAAAGGTCCATGGGGTTTCCACATTTGGGTTGAAATTAGGGGATTGTATGACTGCTCTGGTGAGTGGTGGGTTCATGCCATGTTTGAGGGTTTCTATGGTTCCCTTGTCATCTAGGGGAACTCCTGCTTTGTTGGCAAGTTGTTTAAATTTGGCAAAGAAGTTGTCAAGGTTTTCTCCTTGCTTGAGTCTGCATAATTTCTGGTAGGCTTCCTCCCTTTGGTTTTGATTGGTGAAGGCTGATTTGAACCTTTCCATGAAACTGTCCCAGAGATCTTCATCCATTTCCTGAGCTCCATCGTCCATTGCTTCCTGGAGTTTGTGCATTTGTTCCTCTTTCCAAGCATCTACTAGAGGACCGTCCATGTAGGTGAGGAGGGTGACAACCCTGGAAAAGGGTTTTCTCATGGTGTCGTTTTGTTGGTTAATTGCCTTCCAGAGGTCAAAGTTGTGAATAAACTTTCTGGTTGTGCTCCTATCCCCAGTGAAGATAGGTGGTGGGTTTCCTTTAAGAGCAACATTGGCAGGGTTAGTGATGACATTGATTCTTTGTGCTTCCTGTCCACTTTGTCCAGTAGCGACGTTAACTTCTTCCTGTTGTATTCCCATTGTAGTTCGGATGGATAGCTGGGGGTGAATAGCAGTGGCTGGGGTAGTGTCAAGAGGAATATTAATGCCTTGGTAGACTGCTGCTTCGATTTGGGGAAGGATAGGTTCTTGTTCTGTGAGCGGGTGACTTCCTTGGAGGGTTGCAATATGGTAAACTCCTTCTGCAAGGATTTCTTCATCTGGTGATTGCTCGACAGCAGTGTGGAGTGTTGGGCTAAAATATTCTGGACCAATGTAGTCTGGATGCTGTGGATCTGTTTCTTTCCACCAACCAAGGTTCCTGTTTCTTTGTAGTTTTGCTTTGATAGAAGTGAACCAGCCTTCTGGTTTCCAGAGAAGTCCAACCCAGAAGTAGCTGTCGTTTACTTGAACGAATTCGACAGGGGTGTGTGTTTTAGTTGAAAGGTCAACATAGTATCTGTTGTCAGAGCTTCCTGGTCCTTGATATTCGTAATATGTGGCTTCTTTGATGTGTGCTGGGAGATCATCTTGTTGTCTCCTGTGAACTCATTTGTATTCTTCTTCAAGTTCTCCGATGAGTACTACTGCTGCCAGGGTGTAACCAGTGTTTGTCCTATATTTCAAGGACATTTGGGGAAAGCCTGACTTATGTTAAGGCCTATTGAACCTTAAGGCATGACATGCGCAAAGGTGAGATGTGTGGCAGTGACAAAGTTACAAGGGTCGTAATTCCCTTAGTAACCTAAAGTGCTTTGGAAGGTGATAAAAGTGAAAGGGTCATTAAGACCAATGTCTGGGTGAAGATAAAGAGGAATGGGAAGTATCTTCAAGGACTTGAAGATAACTTCAAAGAATTAAAAGAGGGAAATATTGGTTCAAGCAACAAGGACAGAGAACGCAATAGATTGCAAACTAAGTCAGGCTTAAGGCCCAACTCTAGGATATAAGTCCAGCTTATATACAAAAGGGCAGCTACCTGACTAAGCATACAAATAGGGAGAACAATGGAGTCACGAACAATAAGGGTCACAGAACAATGGAGTGACAAACAATGGTGGTCACAGACTACCATAAAGGGAGGACAATAGAGAATGTACAAAAGGAGGGAACAATGGAGTTCCCAATAAGAGGACTCTGTTGTACAGGTAAGCGGTCATGTGAGTCGGGGTCATGTGATCATATAAGTACATATCAGACAAGAAAAGAGAGAGAAATGTGGGCCAAGTGCCCAGGAGTGTAACATATATAAGACCTAAATTTAGGTGAACAGTCCTTAGACTGTTCTCTTGTCAATCCCTCACACTGGAGCCTTTCAAAGCTCCCTCATTGCCAGCAGCAACCTGCCTGTCATCCCCAACAGTCTACTCAATCCCACCTCTCCTCATCTTCTGCCTCTTCCTCCTCAACATCTCCTTGCTGCTCCTTTGGATCAGTCACCTTCAACTCTGCGCCATCGTTGAGACTCACTACCCATAAAGTAGTGAGTTCCCAACATTAGAACAGTCTCTTAAAGTTGAAGCTGACTGTTTGGAAGTGTCCTCACCTTCCCTCTCCGTCGCCTCCTGGTCTGACCTGAACACCGTATATCAGGAGAACTCCGCCACTGCCCTTGAGGTCATCAACAACGTCCTCAACAGTCGCCCCAGTACCCCGAGTCCCCACAAAACCCCTTCTCGTCCAACAAGTACACTTCCTGGAAGCTCCAAACTTTCAATACCAGAAGAAAGCTCACTTCCTACTCCATCCATGTCCAAAGGCAAAGCAAAGGAAGAACCCTTACCTCAGACCCTTGCCAGCTCTTTGAGACCCTTGCAAGCCACTCCAGTACCCACTGCAACCCAGTCAGAGGCACCACCTGTACCGAAAGGAAACCCCAAGGGAATACCACTGCATGTCAGGAACACACTACGTGGATGTAGTGGACCATGACAATGACAGGGGTTGGAAGGTAACTGATCCACAAAGGTCGACAACATTGAGCTTGAAGGAGAGGGAGCTTAGATCTTGAAGAGGGAAAGGGGAAAAGGGTAAACGGTGATTATAGTCATTTAATCACTTAGTGGCAGTTATTATGTAAGGGGTGACAAGAGAACAGTCTGAGGACTGTTCATATAATTTCACAGGTCTTATATACTAATACAGGGTGGTCTGTGCGTAGTTAAGGGTAGGCATAATCTAGAGAGACAGGTGGACACGTGCCCCTTTAGGGCAGGTAGTAATACAAGAGACAGGTGAGACTTGAGCTAAGAATAGACACAAACTAATAATAGATGGACTGTGGACTGTGCCGCAGTTCCACAGTAAGTCTTGTGACTTCGTTGATTCTCAATCAACCATTGATTGTTCCCATGGTCTTCCACGTGTTGATCAACAGACAAGACATGTGTAGAAAGCATGCACGATCAGGTGATCATGTAGATGACCAATCCCTTGGTAGGTCATGTGTTAGATTCCCATGGTCATGTGCTTGCTTGAGGGCTTGTAGGTCACGTGATGAGTCATGTGGTAGGTCACATGGTGGGTCACATGCTTGGTCACATGGTGGGGATTTCCCAGGGTCACGTGGTCAAAGATTCTCTTTGGTTGTTGGTCGTTGACTGGGCTTTGTCATGGGCTCAGGAGGATGTCAGATAGCCATTTGGCTATAGCTTGGTTTAGGGGTGGTTCTCGCGGGACTCGTAGGGGTTTGGACTGGGTTTCTAGATGGCATGGACTTCATCCACAACAGTATCCCCTCTTTAGGTTTCCCTTGCTCCTGCAAGGCTTGTATCCCCTCTTTGGATTTCTGCGCAGCTTTCTGCATAGCTTCGAATTGTTCGACAAGTTCTTTGGCATGTGTCAGCTCTTTGGCTGGGATCCAGGTACAGTCGGCTTCTGTGTAGCCTTTCCAGTAGACTAGGTACTGCGTGCTTTTGTGATTTCTCATAGGACGTGATTGGAGGATTTTCTCAATTTCATAATGGCCTTCCTCTTCTCCGATTATTTCTGGAGGGGGTCGTGTAAAGTTAGGTCCATGTGCAGTGGTCTCTGTATAGGGTTTCAACAGGGAGTTGTGGAATACTGGGTGGATTTGCATCTGTAGTGGTAACTCAAGTTTGCAGTTTGTTGGTGAAGCCCAAATGACCTTGAAAGGTCCATAGCGACGTGGTGCAAGTTTTGCCTTTGGGTGGGTAGTCTGTAGGTTGGTGGCTTCCAAGAGTACCAGATCGTTTTTGTAGAATATGTGTGACGGTTTAGTGGGGCCTCCACTCTTCATTTCTCATGCTGCAAGATGTAATGCTGCAGTCACTTCTTTGTGCATTTCTTCTAGGTATTGAACACGATCATCCGCACTCTGTAGTCTGGTTTGTAGTTGTAATGGGGGTTTAAAGGTCAGGTGTATCCCATACCAGACTTCAAAGGGGGATTTGTGTGTGCTATGATATGGTTGTGCGTTGTGTGCAAATTCAATGATGGGAAGTAATGTGGCCCAATCGTTTTGTTGAAAGTTTCCACAAATACGAAGGTATTGTTCGATTTCTTGGTTGACGCATTCAGATTCTCCATCTGTCTGCAGGTGAAATGCAGTTGACAATTTCTGCTTGATTCCCAGTTTTCTCCAAAGTTCTTGTGTGACCTGTGCTGCGAATTGTAGTCCTTGGTCCAAGATAATCGTCAAGGGGAAACCCGTGCATTTCCATACATAGTCAATCAATAGTTGACTTGTTTGCTCAGCTGTGATTGTCTTGTGGCAAGGGGCTAGGATGATAGCCTTGCTATGGCAGTCGACGACTGTAAGGATACTATCATATCCATTCAAAAGTGGAAGATCGACGATGAAATCCATGGTGATTGTTTCCCATATTCCCAAGGGGATTTCATTTGGTTTCAGTGGAACTTTGACTGGAGGCTTGATTTTGGTGGTTTGACAAGTAGCACATCCTTTGATGTATGATTTCATGAATTCCGTGATTCTGGGCCACCAATATTCTCATGTGATGAGTTCGATGGTTTTCCACTGTCCTGGGTGTCCCATTATATTGTCATGGAACTGTCGCACAACTTTGCATCATACATTCTCATTATCTGGTACATAAACCAGTCCTTTGTGAAGGAACAATCCATTTTTGTAGTTCCAATCCTGTAATCCTTTGGTGACTTGTCTTGGTCCACTAGTGATGAGCTCCTTGAGCTTCTTTCCCAGTCCCATAGAGTTGTCTTTGGCAATGACATCTATTAGTGATGCCCGTAAGTCTTCATCCAGTCCTGTGGGGATTGCTGTGTTATGTAAGGCTCAGAGGTGAAATTGTTCTGGTTTTAGCAAGAATTTGCTAGGATCAAGCAGAACACGTTTGGCATTATCAGATGCTATCCCCTCTTTATGGTCTGGATGCCTGGACAGAGCGTCTGCTTGATTGAGCTTGCCCAGCTTCGGAATGATGACATAGTTATAAGTTCCCAACAAAACGGACCAGCGTGCTTGACGACGTGGTCAGAAAAAAAATTTGTTTGGTGAACATTGCCTTGGAGGTAATGGTGAAAGTGGTTTAAAGCGTAAACAATTGCCAAGGGTTCTTTGTCATGGATCTCATAGTTGCGTTCCACGGGTTGTAGGGATTTTGAATAATAGGCCACAGGATGAGATCGTCCAAAAGCGTCTTCTTGTTCTAGGATTGCTCTGGTAGCATAATCACTGGCATCAGTAATGAGGGTGAATGGTTTGCCATAATCAGGTAGGAGGAGCACAGGAGACATCGTAATGGCCCTTTGTAATCTCTGGAATGCATCGGTTTGAGTAGGTCCCCATAGAAATGGTGTGTCCTTCTTCATAAGGTCGAATAATGGATGGGCAAGGGCAGAGTAGTCTTGGATAAAACGACGATAGAAGTTACAGAATCCTAGGAATCCTTGGATGTCCTTGACTTTGGTTGGCATAGGCCAATCTGTGACAGCATTTATTTTGATGGGGTCCATGTGTAATTCTCCTTCGGAAATGATCAAACCCAAATATTCCACAGATGTTTGGTTAAAACAGCATTTTGCAAGTCACAAATAGAGATCCAGGTCCAAAAGGTGCTGTAATACCATGTGTATATATTTGGTGACTTTGGCAATGGTATGCACAAAGATCAAAATGTTGTCAAGATAGACAACAATGTGACCTGTATCAATTAGATCTGCAAGTTCGGTGTCCATGAAGGTTTGAAAGGTGGCTGGAGCATTGTATAGACCAAATGTCATGACTAGGGATTCAAAAAGGCCCATAGGTGTTTTGAAAGCCATTTTGTGTTTGTCGCCTTCGCGTATGCAAACATTATTGTATCCCCATCGTATGTCAAGTTTGGTAAAGAATCGGGCCCCCAGGAGTTTATCAACCAACTCTGGGATGAGAGGGATGGGAGCTGCATTCTTTTTAGTTATCACATTTAGGGGTCGATAGTCTTGGACAGGGCATAATTTCCCATCTTTCTTGTCAATGAAGAAGAAAGAACAAGCATCTGGTGCTTTGGATCGCCAGAGGGTGCCTTGTTTTAGGCCGTCGGTAATATATTCTTGTAAGGTGATTTTCTCAGGTGGTGTCAATCTATACACTGAGGTTTTCTTCATTGTTTGACCTGGAAGAAGGTCAATCTTATGGTCCCATGGTTGGTGCTTTGGTAATCGTTGTGCTTCTTCATCTGAGAAGACTTTTGCATATTTCCTAAATTCTGGAGGGATTTCCTTGGGTTTGACTTGCCTCTGTTGAGCAAGGTGTGTCGACGTCGTAGTTCTCACATCCATGGGATTGTCTTGGTGGTCTCCCAACTGTAGTGACAGGTTGGGACTGTGTTGAGTAGTTGGACTGTGACCAACTCGTGCTTGAGTAGTGGGGCTGTAACCCACTTGTTCTTTAGTAGTGGGGCTGTGACCCACTTGTTCTCAAGTAGTAGTTGGACTGTGACCAACTTGTTTCTTGACTATCCTGTAGCATAACACAGTAACATCAATGTTAAGGCTTCAATGGGCCTTGATAGTACGACTTGTACTAAGAGGTGAACTGGTGGCAAGTACTTGAAGAGGTAGAAGTCTCTAGTGTTGCTAGAGACGACTCTGAGTGGCTTATGTAAGAAGTGGGAAAAGGGGGAGGCACTTGGGAAGCTTTCAAGAACGTTGAGATTGTCAATCAAGTCAAGCTTAGGGCTTGACTGTCGAAATACAGGGCGCTTATATACAGGCACGGCCGCGCACGGGCCATGGTCACTAAAGTAGGTACTTCTGGTCAAGAGGGGGCTATCTGTATCATATGGTAATCCGCGGACGAGTGCTGCGGTCTGTATGAGTCGAACAATGGCGAAGCGTACAAGGACAATGGAGAATTGGATGAGTTGCCTAATTGGTCTTAGATAATAGCGGCAGGCGCTCCGAAAAGAGGAGTGTCGTCATGATACAATGATAACCACGAGGTTTGAGGTTGATCCGAGGAGATCTGATCTCCGCATGCCTGTTCTGGTCTAATGGGCATCTAGCATAAGCAACTACCCTTTACGGTAGTCCGTATTGATGGAGACCCAATCAAGGGCCATGTTGCTACCCGCATCATCTGTGGAGTTCTGTGTGGATGAGGAGGTGTCTGCGGATCCTTCTGAGGATACCATCTGGTTGCTCTGGCTCTAGGGCAAGGTGCCAACTAGGGGCGAAGAGGCAGTGGGTGTGATTGAGTGGTAGCTGCCTTCACAACTGGTACGTTGTTGTATGGGTGCTGAGTCAGGACTTGTTGGTGACAGGGAGTGCTTGCAGGACACAGGGGGAGGGGGATCATCATGGTATTCCCTCCAGGTTCTGATAGGGGACTCTCCTGAAGGTATGGTAACCATGCCGTCTTCAGTATTCAGGTATTGGGTTGGTTCTAGCTTTGTAGATGGCGTGTCCTCTATGGGGCTGTCTTGGTCGTCTGCTGGACTCTCTACTAAGGGTGGCTCTTGGTATGACTCAATTGAGGAGTACTGTCAATGATGGGTGCTCCAAGGAATAGGGACAGGAGATGGGACTGATGGCAGGTCAAAGGATAGATAGATGGACATTGCAGGGGAAGGTAGTCGTGTCATAATGACTTGGGATGGGCTAGTCCATTGAGGTGTGGCTGGTCTGATCTGCTCTGGCATAGCTGGTTTGGTCCACTCTGGTCTAGGTGGCAGGTCTTCTAGGGGCAATAGAGATGGTGGGTTTAATGGTAATGGTGCCTTTCCCATAAGCTCTGGTGGCGTAGCATTAGGGAAGATAACTGGTGGTACTGTTGGTTTGGTAATTGGCTTTAGGTCGAAGGATATGAGTGTTGGTATGGTCGAGGAGGGGTATGGTAAATGAGAAAAATGGGGTGGATCATAACAATCAAGGTCTGGAAGGAAGTGTTCCAGATGGGTTCTAATGTGTTGCGTCACATCTAGACCCTCACTTGTAATATCCAGGGTATCGTTGTCTTGGGATTCCCATTCATCATAGGGCAGGAGTTGTCGCAAGGCCAGGTTGCAATCACGACAATCTTGAGCTTCGACTGCACTGGGGTGACAATGAGAGGGACAACAATCAAATTTAATTATTTTTGCGCCCCAATCGATGCTTGGGTTGTGGGCTTGTAGCCACCAAGAGTATCTCATTTTGGCCAATATTAGTTATGGCCACTTCGACAGTTTCCCAGTGATCTTGATCAACACACATCCCCATTTGCAAAATGGTGGCATGGCGCATCGCCCTGTGCTTATTAATTGTTCCATCCACGTTGAATGGGTATACGGGGCGATCAATAGCATATGTAGGTATCGAGTATTTCTCAATAAAACTTGTGTTACAGTAGATCCCTTTGGCTCCACTGTCAAGTAATGCGTGGGCATCAATTTGTTTCCCGTCAAGGTTGATTTGGATCTTGAGTTGAAAACTTGGAGATCTTGTATTCCGAATCATGTGTGGGGGGACATGGCTTAGCTTGGGAGATTGGGTGAGACCAATCTTTCGCAGGGTGCAGCAGGATAGTTGCACCTCTCCCCTATATGATGCCTTTATAGAGGAGAAGTGGGAAAAGATGGACCCTTGTATTGGTCCATTTCATTGTTGTCTTCTTCGATGGGAAACACTTGTCATATCATTGGTTGATGGGGCGGCTTTTTGTCTGGGTATTTACATCCAAAAATAGAATGTCCCTCTTGTCTGCAGTAGAAACAAAGGTGATTGTCTATGCAGTATTGACGTTGTTCCTTGGTAAGTTTTGCCCATCTAATAGGTGGTTCATAGGGTGAATACTGGGTAGCGTTGATTTCTGTGTAACTGTTTTCCACAGATAATTCGCTAATATGGAGGTTTCCTTGACTGTCTGGTGGTTTGGCATACATGCACCAATATTTGTCCAGGTCACGAGCACGTTCAACCAGTTCAGCTAGTATGGCTGGTTGGGGTGATTGGGAAGCGATCCAATTGTTGATAGCTCCATTTAGAGTATTTCGGAATGTGAACATCAGGGTATTTTGTCCTACGTTGGTGTGATGTGCATGTTGGCTCCATTCTTGGTACCATTCATTGAATTCCCTACTCCCTTGTGGAGTAGCGTGTAACTTGGCTAGTGCTTCCAACTCCGTTTGAGGTGGAATGAATTGCACTTTGAAGGCATCTTTAAAGGCTTGCCATGTTCCATAGTTGGTAGGTTGGGCTGCAATGGCAGTGGCCATTTTATTGCTAGCCCATTCACTGGCTTGGGTGTCTTGTTTAAAGTAGGTTAAGGCAGATGCTACTTTTTTGTGATCGGTATTGAAGGTGTCCTTGTTCACTGTGAAATAATTTTCAAGGATGTTCCAGAAGGCTAACACCTTATCTCCTTGTCTATCATAGAATTCAGGGGCAGTGCCAATGAGGTGGGACATGTTGGCTTGTGCCATGGGTGGTGGTGGGGCAGGACGATGAGCTGTGATGGTTGGATGGAGGGCTGAGGGACAGTGACAGTGGTGATGACAGCAGGTGTGTGATCCTAAATCGATGAGGTGACGGAGGAAGTGGGAGAGGACACTTCCAACGACAGTCAGTGTTAAGGTCCAAGAACCTTAAGATGCAATGTGCGTAAAATACAAGAGGCGGCAAAGCGTAGTCGCAAGGGGCTGCTAACCCTTAGCACAATAGAGGGGGTAAAAGGATGAAGTGGAACTTAATCCAAGGTCTGGGAGATGAGCAAGAGGAAAGGAGAGTCTCAAAGGGAACTTTGAGACGACTCAAGAAGTGAAGAAAAGACTTTAGAAGCCTTGCAGTGGAAGCAACAAGATTTGGATATTAAACCAAGTCAGGCTTAAGGCCCAACTCTAGAAATAAGACCAGCTTATATACATGAGGGCAGCTACCATGACTAAGGAATAATACTACTAGTACCTGTACTAGTAATGATGGAAACCAAGTACAACAGTTAGTAGGAGTGATGAATAACTAGGAGAGATGTCCTAGTTATGAGCTGGCAAACTAAACATAGTGAAAACAAGTACAACGGTCCTAGTAATGAGCTGGTGCTCCTAGGATGACAAGAAGGTAGTCAAGTAAGCAAGAAAGGAGTCAGGTGATGTATCAAGTAAGCAGTCATGTGATGAGAATGGATTGGTAAACATAAAAAGAAAAATAGCCTGTGGAATGTAACAGTCAGCTTCAATAAGAGACTGTTCTAGTGTCGGGAACACACTACGTGGACGTAGTGGAACACGATGATGATGGGGGTTTGAAGGTGACTGATCCATGAAGGTCGACAACATCAAGCTTGAAGGAGAGGGAGCTTAGATCTTGAAGAGGAAAAGGGTAAAAGGGTAAACAGTGATTATAGTCGTTTAATCACTTAGTGGCAGTTATTATGTAAGGGGTGACAAGAGAACAGTCTGAGGACTGTTCGTATAATTTCACAGGTCTTATATACGAATACAGGGTGGTCTGTGTGTAGTTAAGGGTAGGCATAATCTAGAGAGACAGGTGGACACATGCCCCTTTAGGGCAGGTAGTAATACAAGAAATGGGTGAGACGTAAGCTAAGAATAGACACGAACTAATAATAGATGAACTGCGCCACAGTTCCACAGTAAGTCTTGTGACTTCGTTGATTCTCAATCAACCATTGATTATTCCCACGGTCTTCCACATGTGGGTCAACGGATGAGATGCACATAGAAAGCGCATACGATCAGGTGATCGTGTAGATGACCAATCCCTTGGTAGGTCATGTGTTAGATTCCCACAGTCATGTGCTGGTAGGTCACATGCTTGTTTGAGGGCTTGTAGGTCACGTGATAAGTCACGTGGTAGGTCACATGGTGGGTCACGTGCTTGGTCATGTGGTGGGGATTTCCCAGGGTCACGTGGTCGAAGATTCTCTTTGGTTGTTGGTCGTTGACTGGGCTTTGTCGTGGGCTCAGGAGGACGTTGGATAGCCATTTGGCTATAGCTTGGTTTAGAGGCAGTTCTTGTGGGATTTGTAGGAGTTTGGACTGGGTTTCTAGATGGTGTGGACTTCGTCCACGACACCCTTGGCATTGCTGCATACGATAACGTCATCAAATATGTCTTGACGTGAACCTGATCCTCAAATGACTTGGACTACCGTGCGAGCTAGCACTATGGGGTTAGATACAGTGGCGTCACTATCAGACGAAGAGCCGTCATTCCCAGGCTCAACTCCATCGGATGCTGCATGTATGACATGTCCGGAACAAAGGTCAACAACATGCACAAAGCACATGATCCTACAATCTTCCGCATCGAATGTGATGTCACACTTTGTCAACATCATCTTGAGTTCCTCTATCATAGTTCCATTGTTCAATGCATTGTCAAGAGTGAAATGTCTGACCTTGAGAGAAAAAAGATATCATGAGCATCCATCAATTACTGTAAGAAGATAGCTGCCTCACTTTGACCATGATGTCAGCCCTGTCAAGAAGGTGCATGACAGTTCTTGCCATAGATTTGCCAGTGTGGTTCTGGTGGAGGCAGTGAAAGGCGATGAGCGCCGTCTTGAGCTGTAAAGCCAAGGATCCTCCGACACTCGCGACCCAATGGGCAGTGACTGCCAGAAATGATCTGTGATGTTGATCGGACCATGTATCCAATGTAAAGGAAATCTGCCCCATAGCAGCCTGGATCGAAAAAAAAATGTGAATAAATGTGAAAGGAGTTGAGGGAGACGTACTGCAAGTTCACAGTGCAGGACTTGGAAATGTTGTCTCCAAGCCTGGATAACAAGCTTGCATAGCTTGGTTCGATAAGGGATAAAAGACTCCCTAAGGTCACTTTGTAGAAAGAGAAGAAGTTTCCTGAACTTGGGACATTCTATGATATTGAGAGACTTGGGATTCGGAACAAGGGGAGTGAGTGTAGTGAACGTAGAAAGGACAAAAAATGAAGATGCACCTGGTCGTCCGCAATGATGAAGTAGAGTAAGTGCTGGTGGAATTTCTGTTTGTCAATTTCAACCAGCAGTCCGACTTCTGAAGCAGAAGCCACGCTTGTAGCTTGAGACTGAGCCTGCGACACAAGTCCCGGCAACAAGACTTTCCAACCGTTCGCCTTGGCTAAGCCCAAGTATAACTTGCGATAATGCTTTTCGATGTGAGGGCGGAGGGACATGTTTGACATCTTCTTTGAATACTCAAAACAGAGGTTCGAAGGCCATATAGCTGGGTCCTCATCTCTGGTCTTCCTGTGAATTATATTGAAGTCAGGAAACTGAAGAGTTTAGCATGTAGGAAACTTACCTGCACTCTTTGCAGACAGTCTTGCTTCCACTTTTGTCAAAAAAGAATTAGATGTCAGGTGCGCCAGCGCCAGTCTTAGGCAGAATGGGAACAGTATCAGGATCATTAATCCCTACATCGTGGGCTGACTTGTCACTGCCCAAGACATCACCCGGACTAGGTTGCAAATCAGTAGAACGCGATGAAGGTACCAGACTGGGCAAAGCAGGTTCGGGCTCTGGAGAAGAGACAATTTGACGATTGCGGGTTGCCATAGTTGTTGGTTGAGAGACTCAAGAAAGTGTTTAAGTACCATTCTCCAATGACTGTATCTCATCAGGGACAAAGATGTGGTTGGGTGGACAGTTTGATAAAAATGGCTGAATGGGGCTGGAATCTAGAGATGCAACAAAAGATGTAAGGATAAAAGAGAAAAATGATGTATTCTGACTCGACTGAGAAAATACCAGAATCTAGACAGCGACTACCAGTGCCGACGTGCAAGCACTGTCGTGGAAGAGTCACCAACTAGGTTTGAAGTCATTGACCCAAGGGAAGAGGAAGAAGGAAGACAAAAAGCGGTGACGGGTTCGCACAGTCTGCGTTGATCGTGGAGTCAGGTATAGTCAGGGTTCAACGTTCAACGTTCGCGACATTCAACTTCGATAGATAACGTAAGGCGGTACAATACTGTACAGTATCGTAATACAAACGGGCATGGTTGAAATTTGAAAAGTCCTGGGCGCAACAGAGCGACGCAGCCCTGCAAACACGTGTAAACTTTAAGACTTAGCGAGAATAATAGAATTCCGGTTACCTGAAGATTATCCCGTGCCCATAATCTCGTCACCCGATTGAGTCACACCACCATCGCCGCTTGCGGGTTGCACAGACTGTAAGTAGAGCCCCGTGCACCAACCCGACTTGACAACTAGGTGGGACGGTGGTCTGTCGCCAAATGTCTGCAATACTGCAACATCATTACTTGGCCACTTTGTGCGGTCTTTAAGAGCATCCTGAAAAAGCTTGATCGTAGCCGAGTAATCCTGCAAGGCATTGATCCGAGTATCGTATTCAAAAACGTGACGGCGCCTGAGCATATCCCCATGCTCATCATTGGGATCCTTCTGGTCGAGACCGTTGAGTAAACTACTTATTTCCTTCCCTGCTTCAGGAGGCTCATCCTCATATAGGACGGCAAACAAGAAAGTAAGGTTGCTTATGAGCTTGTGAAGTTCGTTTCGCTCCGGAAACTGAACCATGCTCAAAAATCTGCGCCCGATGAGGAATTCCATCTTGCCGGTACCGCCGTTATTGAGATAGGGCCGAGGATTAAGGACGTTCGATAGAAATGTTGGCACGACATCTGGATTGGAAACTTGGGAAAACATCAAGGTCATCCACAGCAGGACCCAAAGGGTTGACTCCAGATCATCCTGGAAGTCATGCCGGTCCTTTTTGTGGCTGACCAGTCCGGCGGACATAAATTGCCAAGTTCCCTGAAAATCATTTTGAAATTAGCTTTGGTCATGTGTGCCTGTGGTGATAACGCACCGTTCGTGTTTCCTGTCGTCGGGTTTCTTCGTTTGGGTTGCTTGACACCTCCTTCGACAAATCCCAGTCGATAAGCCACCCCTTACGACTTGTGTCAAGAATGATATTTCCAGGACTGAAGTCGCGGTGCAAAATGTCTGCCTTAGTATAGGCATCGTCCAGGGCTAAACAACGTCACATTATTATCGCATGGCCCAGCTGTAGCTTTAGAACCCTCACCAATAAGACCATTTCGCACAGCGCTCACCATCT
>Ga0307510_10001868_pt1 | contig 23621 bp, 31 predicted proteins | sample 12_EM_MG_FD_207224 | JGI IMG/M metagenome (GOLD analysis project Ga0307510, IMG submission 207224) | Populus trichocarpa ectomycorrhiza microbial communities from riparian zone in the Pacific Northwest, United States - 12_EM | ecosystem: Host-associated > Plants > Roots > Unclassified | place...
GTGGTGTTCCATGGGTTACAAGGGTTACATAGGGGCATTTGTACCTGCGGACTACGCCTCTCCTTGCCCCGGTTTCAACCGTGGGAAAACCGCGCCTGGTGGTGGTCGCGGTTCAAGGAGCCCCCCGGTAGTGGTGAATACTTGATCATCAAGCTTAGTGTTCCCCAGAATGTTCAAGGCTGGGAGGAGGTCCTCCATCCAAGCTGAAAGCGCCCCAGTGATATGCTCCTGATGTTCCATGTATTTCAACAAGGCTCTGCATTGTTTTCTCACATGGTGAACCCGTGCCAAGGAGGGAATTTGTCCCACTAGTGTGAGTATCTTGTCATCTGGGAGTGTGTTGATGACTACGTTTGAGTGGATGCTGGACGGCTGGGGTGATAGAGGGCGACGGTGCTGGCGTTGGAGTAACAGGGTTGGGGGTAGAGTCATCAGGGGGGAGGGGGATGGTACTCGAGCCGTACTGTCCTCGTTCTGAGGGAAGATACAAGGTGAGATCAGGATAGGGGATGGTGAAGTGCAGCCAGTAACCGGGGTGGGAAGGGATGGTGGTTGACCTTGTGATGCGCCCGGGAAGCTGCTCAAAGCTATCCTCAGATTGGAGTAGATATCTGTCACTGTGGAGGCAACCTCTAGTCCAGCAGTGATAGGTGGGCCTGGTAGTGGGGATGATCATGGAGAAAAGGGTAATGTCTCCATTGCCATAGATGGACTGCTGTGTATGGACTGTGGTACCTCCTGGTCCGATGTAGACATAGCTGAAATGAGTGGGTTGGGTGAAATCAAGGGGCATTCAGCGGTGGTAGGGCAGTACTGTTCTCTGCAGTAGTGGGAGTGCTCAAGGGCGTGAATGTGAGTGGGGTGGATCGTTCTATACAGCAACAAAGTCTTCTGGGCAGCTGGGGTGAAGACATGGAATTTATGGCTAGGCCAGATGGTAAGGTCTCTGAAAAGATGGCAGAACAAATTGAAAGGGGGTTCCTCAGTGAAGGTGTAGAATGACTGATTGGTGGACATGCTTGGGGTGACTTGTCAAGAGGGAGGGTTCTTATACTGCTCAAGGTTTTTTGAAAGTCAGATAATAACTCCGGAGCATGGAGATCCTTGGTGTTAACCCATGAATCATGTGCTGGCGAGTAGTTCTTCCAGTGCACAAGGTACTGCTTCTTCTTCCAATGGCCAAAAGACCTCTCTTTCAGAATCTTCTTGATTTCCCATTCCGGTTCACCTTCTAGTATTTCTGGTGGTGGTTCTAGAAAGTTGGGTCTGTGTTGGTCTGTTTCTTTGTAGGGTGTGAGTAGGGAAGTGTGAAAGACATCATGGATTTTCCAGGTGGAAGGGAGTTTGAGTTTGTAAGCGACTTTTGATATTTGGGAGACTACCTTAAAAGGTCTGTATCTCCTTGGGGAAAGCTTGGGTGTGGTGTTACTTGGAAGGCATAGGTTGGTTCCTTCTAGCCAGACCTTTGAGCCTACTGTAAATGGGACATATCATGGCTTCTCTTTTATCCAGGATTCTTGTGCTTTACATTGGGCCCCTTGGGCAGCTTTCCTGGCTTCTTCGATGGATAAGAGTCATTGTTCTAGAGAGGGAATGGTGGTTTTCCTGGTTGGTTGGTGTACTTGGGGTGTGTATCCAATGAGTAAGTTGTATGGTGTTTTCTTGGTGGTTGCAGATGGCCATGAGTTCTTGGTGTACTGAGCGAGTGGTAACCATGCATGCCAATTGTTCTGTTGTGTTCTGCAAAATACTCAGAGATATTGCTCCAAGGTTTGATTGGTTCTTTCACTTGCTCCATCAGTTTGAGGGTGATACACCGTACTGATGTTCTGATGGATGTTGAGGATATAGCAGAGTTCTGTTGAGAATTTCAATGCAAAACAGATGTCACAGTCCAATATAATTTTGCGGGGAATGCCATAGTGAGGGATGATGTGATTGAGATAGAGTAATGCTACTCCTTCTGAGTTGATGGTCTTGTGACAGGGGATGAAGATGGACGCTTTGGAACAATCAGTGTCTGTGATCGTGAGAATGGTATCAAAACCACCTGATTGTGGGAGTTTAGTGATGAAGTCCATTGCAATGGTTTCAAAGGGTTGCACGTTGTCTGCAGGGGTAATGGGAAACATGGGTGGATGGGTAGGATGGGTATTGACTTTGGTCATTTGGCACATAGCACATCCCTTGACGTATTCTGTGATGAAGGTTTTCATGTTAGGCCACCAATAGTACAGGGTGATTAACTGGAGTGTCTTGGTAATCCCGGCATGCCCAGCAGTCACGTGGTCATGAAAAAGGGAATTTACTCCCCTCCTAAGAGTGTTGTCTGCCACAACAACCAGGGCAGTCCCGTGATACCAATGTGTTCCATCCAATAGGGAGAGGTTATGTGTTGGTGCCCATTTCTTGAGTAGCGGTTGCTTGTTGTATTGAGCAAATTTGATACAGTGGTCCAAGTTATCACCAATACTGTCCATGTTGAATACTCGAATTGAGGTGTGATTGTTGCAGAAATAATGATCTGGCCATACAGTGACATTGTCATTAATTGGGTTGGGTCCCTCATAGTCAGGTCTTCTAGATAATGCATCTGCACGATTAGTGGTGCCAGGTTTATATTCTAAGATGATGTTGTATTGCTCCCTTTCCAGTAGGTATCCAGCAATGCAAGGGCCTATTTTTCTGGGTTCCCAATAGTAACGGAGGTTGGCATGATCAGTGAAAACTAGGACGGGTATGGTTGTCCCTTTGAGGAGGTGAGACCAGCAGCGTAGTCCGCACATAACTCCCAGAAATTCTTGGTCATAGATGGGGTAGTTTTGCTCAGTTTGGGTGAACTTTTGGGAATGGAATCCCACTGGTCGTCTTGGTCCTGGTTTTTGGGTACCATCTAGTTTTGTAATAGGGGGATCCCATTGGTATAATATAGCACCTGTTCCAATTTGCGACACATCTGTTTTGAGTTCAAATTGTCAGTCGGGATCTGGTCGAACGAGTACCAGTGCATGGGTGATCATGTCAATAAGTTTGTTTTGAGCCTCCTTTTGCTGGGATCCCCATTCAAAGAGTACATCTTTTCTGGTAAGTTTTGTGAGTGGTGCAGCGATGATACTGAAATTAGGACAGAACATTCGATGGTATCCAGAGACTCCTAGGAATCCACAGACTTGTTGTTTGTCTTTTAGTTTGTAGGGGTAGTCTCTGAGTCCTGCGACTTTAGCTGGGTCAACTGTGGCTCCATCCTTTGATATTCAGACACCCAAGAAATCCATTTGTGGTTGCATGAAGACAGATTTTGATAATTTGAGATGTAGACCATGGCATGCAAGGAGATCGAATAGGAAATGTCAACATGAAGGTCAAAGTCCTTGAGTAGGGTTCCTATTCCACAGTCGTCCATGTAGTTCTGGAGTATACGCCATATTTCAAGTACACCTTTCTTCTCAAAGTGTTCATATAACTCTTCAAGAATACCATTCATGAAGTGTTGGAAACTTGCTGGTGAATTGCTTATGCCGAAGAACATTACTTTTGGTTTGAATAGTCCTTGGTGGGTTTTGAAAGCGGCTTTCCATTGGTCCCCTTCACGTATTCGAATATTGTTATAGCCCCAACAGATGTCGAATTTACTGAATAATTCCATTCCCTGTAGGTTTTCAATGCATTGTTTGAGATTGGGAAGTGGGGTGACATCTTTCCTGGTGACTGCATTGAGGGGGCGATAATCAATAATATACCATTTCTCTTTCGAGTCCTTTTTAGGGACCATAAAGGTTGAGAAACCATAAGGGGAATCTGATGGTGTGATATATCCTTTGGCCAAGTTTTTGTCGATGAATTGATCCTCTGCTTTTTGTTCATCCCTTGAGAGTGGATAAACTTTGCACTTAAAGCGAGTGGGGGCAGTGTCCATTAGTACGATTTAATGGTCTCCTTCACCACAGGTTGGTGGGAATTTGTTTGCTTCTTCATCTGAAAATAGTGCCATGTAATATTTGAATCTTTCCAGGAGGGTAATTTCCTCCTTCCCATGTTCTGTTGTGTACTTATGGGCCATTTCTACTGCTGTGTGGGTGCGATTGACTTCCACTGGGCCTCCCTTTATTTCTAAAGGGGTTACTCCCAACCATGGATTGCACCTGGTTTGTTGTGCTTCAAGGATAAGGTCTTTATTAACTGGTATTTTGCTTTTGACCCATGTTTTTGCACGTTGGAGAGTTCCAAATAATAGGGTTTCCATTTGAACTTTTGGACCTAAGAGTGTTCCTTTTTCCCAGTCAATTTCTGGTTTAAATGCTTTAAACCATGGGTAGCCAAAGAGAAGACGATCTTGTCCTAGATTAGTGACAAAGAATCTTTGATGTTCCCATTTGTTGCCTTTAGTAACAAGTAGGTCACAAGCATGAGTGATTGTTCCATGTCGATTAAGGGTTCCATCAACATTGAATACTGGGCAGGGGTAGGGGAGTTTCTTCATCCCTAAGCATAGTTTAACAACAGTTGTATGGTTGATAAAATTTTCAGTTGCCCCAGTGTCAAGTAGAACTGTTTCTTCTGCCTTCCCTCAATAGTGTGAAAACGCGACTTTTATTTGCACAGAATTTGAGCGATTTACAAAAACACTATCAAGTTGGAATGCCCTAACTATGGCAGCTAGTTTTGGGCTTGAGGAAAATCCTTTGGCATAAGAGATTTGATGATGCTCAGCTTGGTATCTTCATCAAGCAAGCCCATGTGTTCCATTAAGAAACTGGAGATGTTGTCTGGGGTCATATCAATGGGTCCTTGGCCCCAAACAGTGGGGGTGTTGCCATCAGCAGTTTTGCCATTTCTGGCATGGTCTGCTATTTTCCTGCGACAGATGTGAGCTTGGTGTCCTTTGATTTCGCAATAGAAGCACTTGTTTTCTTTCATGAGTTGCTCTTTTTTGGCATCAGAATGTGTTTGTCCCATTTTGTTGGTGTCAACGTCCATGGCATATCCTCCTTGGAAGGTGGTCTGTGGTCCAGAAGTTCTGTTTCTTCCATACTGGTTGTTTTTCCCTTGGTTTGGCTTGGGTGTCAGTCCGAAGGCTTTGTAAAGTCCTTGTTTTTGCTGACTGAATTGGGTGGCAGCCTGCCATTTTGAATGAGACTGTCTGGCCTGTTCTTCCCATTTCTTGAAAGTCCATGGGGTTTCTGCATTTGGGTTAAAGTCAGGGGATTGTATAACTGCTCTAGTAAGCAGTTTGCTTATGGTGTGTTTGAGGGTTTCTATAGTTCCCTTGTCATCTAGGGGAACTCCTGCCTCATTGGCAAGTTGTTTGAAACTAGCAAAGAAGTTGTCAAGGCTTTCTCCTTGTTTGAGTTTACATAGTTTCTGGTAGGCTTCCTCCTTCTGGTTTTGGTTGGTGAAGGTGAGTTTGAACCTTTCTATAAAGCTGTCCCAGAGGTCTTTGTCAGTTTCCAGGGCTCTGTCATCCATTGCTGCTTGGAGTTTGTGCATTTGTTCTTCTTTCCAGGCATCTACTCAGGTGCCATCTATGTAGGTGAGTAGGGTGACAACTCTGGAAAAGGGTTTCCTCATAATGTCGTTTTGACGATTGAGTGCCTTCCAGAGGTCAAAGTTATTTATGAACCTTCTAGTTGTGCTTCTGTCTCCATTAAAAATGGGTGGGGGATTTCCCTTGAGAGTGCCATTAGAGGTATTAATGATGTTAATCCTTTGTGCTTCCTGTCCAGTTTGGCCAGTAGCGACGTTAATTTCTTCCTGTTGTCCTGCCATTGTGGTTTGGATGGATAACTGGGGATGAATGGCAGCAGCTGGGGTAGTGTCAAGAGGGATATCGATGCCTTGGTAGACTGCTGCTTTGATTTGGGGAAGAATAGGTTCTTGTTCTGTGAATGTGTTACAATCCACCCTATTTTTCACCTTCCTCGTACACCTCAGTATCCACCCCAAAGCCCCTAGCCAAGCCCCTACCAGTCCTACCGCCATTACCGCCCAGTAACCCACCTAAAGATGCTACTACGCACCCACCTACACCAGTCCAACCGCCAGTCGAGCCCCTTGTCCCTATTCCCTGGAACATCCACCGAAGGGAGTACTCCTCAATGGAGATGTACCAAGAGCCACCCCCAGTAGAGAACATACTGGAAGACCCAGACAGTCCCATGGAGGATGCACCACCTTTAGAGCCAGAACCAGTCACGCACTATGAACCTGATGACCCCAGAGGCCAGACATATACCCTGTCCCCAGAAGAGTCCCCTATCAAACCCTGGCAAGCATACCTCACCCAACCTAGCAGTCCTGTATCCCGCAAGCACTCCCTGTCACCTACAAGTCCCTCATCTGCGCCTATACGCCAACACACCAGTAGAGAAGGCAGCTATCAGTCAATCACGCCTGCTGCCTTGTCGCCTATAGCCGGCACCTCGCCCCAGAGTCAGGGCCACCAGTCGACCTCCTCAGAAGAGTCTGCAGACAATCCCTCATCCACGCATAGCTCCGCAGAAGACGTGGACAGCGACATGGCCCTTAATTGGGTTACCATCAAGTCTGACTACCATAAAGGGTAGCTGCTTACTTCAGACACCCATTAGACCATAATGGATGCGCGGCAACCAGATTGCCTCAGATCAATCTCAAATCTTGTCGTCATGATCGCATCATGATGATGCTTCTCTTCTCAGAATGACTTGTCATTACTAGTACCTGGTTAAGGATAGATTAGGCAAATCCCCTGACATATGATTTCGCTCTCACTTCATCCCCTTGTAACACTCATACAGACCGCAGCACTTGGCCGCGGATATCATGACGATGCAGATAGCTCTATCACTACTAGTAGTACCTCTCCTAGTAGTCTTGGTCCATGCGCGGACGTGCCTGTATATAAGCGCTCAGTATTTCGACAGTCAAGCCCTAAGCTTGACTTGGTTTCCAATACAACTGTTGTCAATCCCTTTATAGCCTCTCTACTTGTTTGCCCAGCACACTCTGAGTCGTCTCTAGCAGCACTAGAGAACTCTACTTGTTTGATAACTCGCCACCAGGAGAACTCTTAGTACAAGTTGTACTATCAAAGGCTTGTTGTAGCCTTAACAGAATGGGTGGCTTCCTTGGAGGGTTGCGATGTGGTGAACTCCTCCTGCAAGAATTTCTTCTTCTGGTTGCTTGATAGCAGTATGAAGTGTTGGACTGAAGTGTTGTGGGCTAACATGATGTGGGTGCTGAGGGTCTGTTTCTCTCCAAGCACCAAGTTTTGAAGTGTGAAGTACTCCTCCTTGATTTGTGTACCACTGGTTGTCTTTCCAGAGGAGTTTTACCCAAAAATCGTTGTCTTCTACTTTGATGAATTTAACAACTCCATGTACTTTCTTTGGAAGGTCGACATAGTATCCAGTATCTTTGTGTCCGAATCTGTGGTTTTCAAAGTATGTGTCGCCTTTGACATGTTCTGGGAGATTGTCTTGTTGTCTTCTGTAAACTCTCTTGTTTTGATCAAGAGTTCTGATAAGTACTACTGCCACCAGGGTGTAACTGGTGTTGTCCTGTGTTTCAAGGACATTCGAGGAAAGCCTGACTTATGTTAAGGCCTATTGAACCTTTAAGGCGCGACGTGCGCAAAGGTGAGATATGCAGCAGTGACAAAGTTACAAGGGTCATAATTCCCTTAGTAACCTAAAGTGCTTTTTGAAAGTGATAAAAAGTGAAAGGGTTGCTAAGACCAATGTTTGGGTGAAGATAAAGAGGAATGAGAAGTATCTTCAAGGACTTGAAGATAATTCCAAAGAAGTAAAAGAGGAAATGGTTTGTCAAGCAACAAGGACTTTGAATGCAATAGATTGCAAACTAAGTCAGGCTTAAGGCCCAACTCTAGGATATAAGTCTAGCTTATATACAACAGGGCAGCTACCTGACTAAGTGTACAGAAGGGGAGAACAATGGAGTCATGAACAATAAGGGTCATGGAACAATAGAGTCACAAACAATAATGGTCACAGACTACCATAAGGAAAGAACAATAGAAAGTGTACAAAAGGAGGGAACAATGGAGTTCCTGACAAGATGGCTTTGTTGTACAGGTAAGCAGTCATGTGAGTCGAGGTCATGTGATTGTATAAGTATATATCGGTCAAGAAAGAAAGAAAAATGTGGGCCAAGTGCCCAGGAGCATAACACCCTGCCTCTGCAAATCATCCATGTGCAGTGCAGGCACCTTTGGTGCATGGCAGTGGTTGTATGCACTACCGCAAACAAGACATCGACAAACTGTTACAGCTGAAGCTGCTACAGGTGGTCTCAACTGTAGATGTGCCACCACCTGGGTCAATGATCATCCTTGTTGTTGGGAACTCACTACTTTATGGGTAGCGAGACTCAACAACGGTGCAGAGTTGAAGGTGACTGATCCAAAGGAGCAGCAATGAGACGTTGAGGAGGAAGAGGCAAAAGGTGAGAAGAGGCGGGATGGAGTAGACTGTAGAAGACAAGGGGAAGGCTGCTGACAATGAGGGAGCTTTGAAAGGCTCCAGTGTGGGGGATTGACAAGAGAACAGTCTAAGGACTGTTCACCTAAATTTGTAGGTCTTATATACTAATACAGGGTGGTCTGTGCACAGTTTAGGGTAGGTACAATTACATGTAACAGGGGACTGCACAGTTAATGCGCAGTAACTGCGGATTACATTATACATCTTGATTAGGGTCTAGCCTCAATGAGTTGCATCTTCGTTGATCGAGTTGCATCACGTGTTCATTGATTGTTTAGTGGACGCATCTTGTTGATCGTTCCCATGATCTTCCATGTGTTGATCAATAGGTTAGACATATGTCCAAAGCACATCTGGTCATGTGATGTTGTTGATGACCAGTTCCTTGGTAGGTCATGTGTTATCTTCCCAGGGTCACATGGTTGTAGGTTCCCAGGGTCACGTCCCATTTGGTCACATGATGTACAAGTGGCGGAGGGGTCACATGATGAGTCACATGTAGGGTCATGTGTTATGTTCCCACAGTCACATGATGCTGAAGTTACAGGTTTGTAGCTGAGACTGGGGGGCACAAGTACTGCTTGCAACACTTGTGACTGGGGACAGTGTCGCGAGCGGTACTCGCGCCCCCCAGTCTCAGCTACAAACCCGTAACTCCAAGACCACGTGACCGTGGGAACATATCACATGACCCTACACGTGACTCATCACATGACCCCTTCGCCACTCGTACATCACGTGACGTATCAGCACGTGACCCTGGGAACCTACGACCCCGTGACCCTGGGAAGATAACACATGACCTATCAAGGAACTGGTCATCAACAATGTCACATGACAAGACGTGCTTTGGACGCGTGTCTAACCCGTTGATCAACACGTGGCAGATCGTGGGAACGATCAACAAGACGCGTCCACTAAACAATCAATGAACACGCGACGCGACTCGATCAACAAAGACGCGACTCATTAGGGCTAGACCCTAATCGAGATGTATTATATAATCCGCAGTTGCTGCGCATTGACTGCGCAGTCCCCGTTACCTGTAAACTTACCTACCCTAAACTGCGCACAGACCACCCTGTATTAGTATATAAGACCTATGAATTTAGGTGAACAGTCCTTAGACTGTTCTCTTGTCAATCCCCACACTGGAGCCTTTCAAAGCTCCCTCATCATCAGCAGCTCGCCCCTCGTCTTCTACAGTCTACTCCGTCCCGCCTCTCCTCGCCTTTTGCCTCTTCCTCCTCAACGTCTCCTTGCTGCTCCTTTGGATCAGTCACCTTCAACTCTGCGCCGTCGTCGAGTCTCGCTACCCATAAAGTAGTGAGTTCCCGACAGACAGCAATGTCAGCCAGTTCAACAAGGAAGGGTTCTGCGGTTGCATGTGCACTACGCTCAAAAAGGGATGGTGCATCAAGCTGTATGTGTGGGAGTCCGGACTCAGCCAGGCATGGGTGCGTGAGTTCACAGAAGGGTCATGGGCAAGCTGTTTCTGAATCATGTTGATCAACGCTTTGGTGATGATTGACAAACAGGTACAATACCCTTATGCACCGTGATATACAGGCTTACTGACACTCAACAATATTTCATCTATGGCACCCTGTAGTCTATTGGTAATCTACTAGTACATTGTTTCTATTTTATTTTAATACATTCAAAAAGAAAATAAATGCTTCTTGATAAGGATCTGGGGAAGAATATGCATGGACCAACTGTTGATGCAACGATGACAATCTCTTTTTGAACCTGCTTTCTCATGCCACCACAGTGACGCTGATATCCATGGTTCATGTTTGTCTCCACGTTCGTCCATTTTCTACCACATTCTGTATTTTGTGAGCCACATCTAATGTTCAGTCCATGCATTCTGTCATCTCATCTGTCTATATCCAGTCCCACTCAAGGTCATACTGTAAACTCTAGAGCTACTGAAATTCAGATGTTAAAATACCAAATGACTGAATTTCATATATTTTTTATCTGAAATATTTGGACACTTTTTTCAGAAGAAAAGATGCTGAAAAAAGACAATGAATTTTGACTGAAAATCAGACCAACTAGACCAGTATGATGAAGCATCGAAAAGATGCTGAAATTTGACTGAAATCACACAAGCTTAGACTCTTCGAAAATCTACATACCCCATCATCGCTGCTGCTGTTGCTTGCACGTTGCCGTCAGCCACACACTGCCCACAAGCAATGGCTGTCACCTGCACGCTGCCATCGGCCACACATCACCATTGCTCGTGCGTGTCACCATCAGCTGCATGGTGCCTACAAGCAATTCCTGTCACCCATGCATCACTGTTGACTGCATGTCACCATTGGCTGCATGGTGCCCCTGAGCAGTGCCCATCACCCACACGTCGCTGTTGCCTGCACATCACCGTTTGCATTGCCATCAGCCACATGGTGCCCCCGAGCGATGCCTGTCACCCATGCGTCACCATTGCTTGCATGTCACTATTGGCCACATGGTGCGCCTGAGCAATGCCCGTCACCTGCACATCGCCTTTGCCTGCGTGTCACCGTTCACATCACCGTCAGCCACATGGTGCCCACAAGCAACGCCTGTCACCTGCACGTTGCTATCACCATGGATGTGCTGCTGCCATACCCAACTTGAAGATGCTTAGAGTACAATTCCAAAATATGATGTGATTTTCATGGTATTTGAGGAAGGAAATAAATGTTGCATGTTCCTGTATGTACTGTCCGCAGTGCTGGTTAGTTAGTGTATATACATTTGTGGGCTCATCATTGCTGCTGCCATAAATGTTCTACTGCTGTTGCCGCCTAAGCAAGCCCATTGCCTGTCAAAGCAACCCACTACATGACAGTCAGCGAATACTTCAAGAAAACAGAAAAAAGAGCACTTACTGTGTAGTCCAACCAACGCATTGCAACCCTATAACAAAAAACTTCCACCATGACCAGGGGGATCTGCATTATTGTGGTCTTGAGGTGGGCAAACTCAGCGTTGTTAAGGCCAACACATATCTTGTCTGTGAGGTATGCAAACATTACATTCGCTCTAGAGATTATCAGCAGCAGTAAAAATGAAAAAAAGATCAAAACACACCTGGCAGAGTGGTTGGCAGCAAGCTCATGCAACAAGTCCACCAGATCCAGCACAACTACACCAACAAAATCCCAAGCTCATGGACCCATGAAGTGAGCGACGACATGCAGATAACAGATGGCAAAGATGATAACTTGAATGAAACAAATGCACATGAAGAGAGAGATGAGGAAGGCAGGCATGGTAGGATGAGAGAGGCAAGGTGTTGTCTGAAATACAGGCACGCAAGCGCTTGATGTACATGATGACAATGCTCAGCATACCAAACAACATACGATGCAACGTGCACCAACACAGGCAAATACTCTCAGAGTGAGTGCGTTTGTACAAGGCTCACTTGCTCTGTATTGTCGCCAACAGCTAGTCCGCTTCAGCGAATACTGCATGCACCAGTGGGCCACTGCAGTCAATCAACCCCCATTTTCCCTGGTCCCCAACACAGCTGATGATGCACTGAATGGACTTGATGTCAGTGGGGTCCAAGCACCCAGTCCGTGAGTAATATGGAATTGGCAGCATCTCATGGGTGTTAGGTAAAATAGTATGAACTTGTCAGATGACTGCAAGACAAATGTTCTTGGGCTTCTCAGTTTGAAGTTTAGTGGATTTGGGAATTGGGATGATGACAATGTACAGAAGTTGCCCAAAGAACGTTTGAGGCTTGAGAACTTCTGAACGGTTCCAATAGCGCTGGTTTCGATTGACAAGTTGCTCATACTATTGGGCCAAGATAGAATTAAATGACTTCCTGAACACATGTGACAATTAGATCATGCACACAGATGAAAGTCGCATCTTGGCCGTCCATGCGTTTGGAGACAATTTTATATGCATGCATGATGTCTCCACCCTCAAGATGACAGAGTTTGCCCCACTGCTCAACATCCTCCGGAAGATATTTCCTGGCAACCCTTGGAAAGACACCGAACTGCGTCGCCAAGCCATTCGTGAGGACCTTGCAAATGGCCTTATTAAGGGTACCCACTTGGCTCAGAGCCATGAGTTCGTATTGTGGATCTGCAATGAATAGTCTTTAGATTATGGTGAAGGTGCCAAGATGTGACTTACAATCCTCAAGCCTCTTTATTTGCAAAGAGGAATACTTGGGAGGCTTTCCAAGCTGCTCATCAGTAAGGTTGTATAAAATTTTGACCTGGCGAAGCTGTGACAGGTCAGTAAGGTGTTGGTCCATGTTCATGTACAGGTTTCGTCAACTCTGGATGCTGCATTGGAAGTACCCGCATTGCCTCTCAATGGGGAAAGCCCATGTTGCCCTACATGGACCCATCCATCTGATTTGGTCAGGAATGTGGAGGGGGGTGTATATTGTGAGTGGGCATGCTGGGAGTCATTCGGGGTCATGCTGGTAGTAGAGGCTGGATGTATGGATTGTATCAGCATTCAACTTTTTGGAAATGAAAGGGGGGGGGGGACGCACTGCTCATAATTGACCACCCATTTACAAATTCCCAACTTGATGTCATCAATGTCCTTCTTGCTGATCTTGAATTGAAGACACAGATTGAGTATTCCAACAAGGGAGCAGAAATGTTTGTAATAACACTCTTCAGGAAAGCGATTTTGAAGAACGGTGGGGGCAATGAACAGAGACCGCACAGACCATGTCGAAGACGTGAAATATGAACAGTCCTTCACTGGGTTGGGGATGGCCACACCAAACGATGAAGGCATCGTCTTCATAGCTTCTGCAGACGTAGCGCCAACGACTTGCCAAATATCTGTATTCAAGATATAGGGCTGACCCTCATCCATTCCCTTGTAGTGACCAGACCAGAAGAGAACAAGGTTTGGGATGAGGTTTTCCCAGATCAGGTGCATGAAGTCATATGGAAACGACTGGGGAAACCTCAGGGACCTGAGAGCGCTGAGAAGAGGGACCCCTTTGATGCCATACGCCTTCGCAAGCTTCTCTCGCTGCACTTCTGTGGGCACAGACTCCACTGTGTTGGCCTGCGCCATAAAGGAATCGTGCGAGCATAGTGGTAACCTCTCTAGATGATACTTGACAACATCGGTCGGCTTGGGATGATTACAGCGGGACAGCAGTACATAGAGCGTCCTGTTTCGCAAGTTTGGGATGCAAATACCTCAGATCTCACACATTCGACAAGGACACAGGGAATTGTGTCCCTTCATGTGCATGATCATGGAAACAGCAGGGATATCACCAAAGGCTGTGATAAGATAGGCATGGAGGGCAAAGCAGTGGCTTGAGAGGGCATCATATGTAGGCACACCAATTGCAAGCTTGAGCAGTTCTCATACGAGCAGATGGATGAATAAGTCTGCATTCCATGGCTTTTTTGGACCAGGTATTATCCCAACACAAAGGATGTTGTCCCTCTGGAAGCATTCATCTGGGGGGAGATTGTAATTGAAAATGAGGAGGATCCACACGGTATGCTTCCACTTTTTGAATGGAGCGAAGCCATTGGTGGCGAAGCCAAGTGCAATGTCACAATGATCTGAGAAGTAATGGTGGGTTAGAGTTTGATCTCTAACAACAATGCACTCTCCAAGGAGCAAGCAATAATGGAGCCCATCAAAAATATCTGTTGTCGTTCTGGGGGTGCACATGCAGGTCTTTGTATGTTTATCGGCATGGTACTGGAGGCAAGTGGCATAGGTGCGATTCAATACCAACGCACGGAGACAAGGGATGAGGGGCATATAAGAGAATATTCGCCTTGCTCAGCCAGACTCATCCAGATGCGACATTTTGCACTTCAGGCATTCTTCAAGTTCAGCATATGGACCAGCATAGCAGATACATGAATTGATGCAGCATGAAAATTCTACAGGCTTGAAGCAGGAGAGATACCAAACATGGGATTGCATCTTGGCGAAATTCAACATGCCTGCCTTGGAAAAATTCTACACCATTTCATCAAAGGCCAAGGCAGTTAAATTGTTCCTTATCTTCATCGTGAACAGACGCAGGATATCCAGATCATGGCCCAAGATAGAAAACTTGCCTAAATACAAAAACACCAGTGACTCAGAGTACACAATAAAGAATGCTCAAACTTACCAAGTCCCTCTGCCTCCATGATGAACTCTTCATCCAACATATCCCAATTTGAGACAATGCCCTCATGCAGGTCCACTTCGCCTTCCATGTTACAACTCCTTCGATTTATCAAGCATTTATGCAGTTAAGTACCACTTAACAACGCGCATTTGCTTATATCAGCTCTCCTTCCTTATTAGTACGATACCCGGTCCGCTTTACCACTTTCCTGCATTCTCAGACTTACCCGTTATCTAGATACATAGCAGTTATCACTTAACGCGTACTAATTACCTTACAGCCACAGTACCTTCCTATTTCAACCACTACTCCCACACATTACATCAGCCATACTGTACAAGTCACTTCGACTCATTCAGAGTCATACCCTCTGGTATATCTCTAACGCGTGAAGCAGTTCTCTACTGCAGACTGTAATCTCTTTTGCATATGATAGTTTACCTTAGTAACTACTTACTCATCCATTACCGAGGCTTGCTACGCATTCCTTGACTCGCTAGATAGATGACTAGGTAGCTCATGTATAGAAGACCTCCTGAAGAGCCCCAACTCTCCAGACTTGGTCTCTTCTGCAATCCCAGGACCTAAAGCTCCTTAGAGCATTCCAATCCATTCCTATCCCTCTAAGCAATTCCCTTGCGCTCTAAGTCAAGCACCTAGAGTCTGCAATACTATCTAAGTTAGTCTTAACTTAGCTTTGCACTAAAGTAAACTGTGCAACCTTTATCTTTAAAGGTAGACTCTAAATGCTTACCTGTAAGTACTCAAGGCAAGTATTTACAATACGCAGAGTCCGTGCATAACATTCCGTGTCGATGTCCTCTCCATTCCAGACGTCATCAATTCTGGGATCAACAGAGTCTGTATTGCCCTCAAGAGTGTCTTCAGAACTCTCGTCATCAGTTTCATTGGTAATTCGATGCGTCCAAGCATGAAGATCCAGAAGGACTTCATTGATAAAGTGATGGGATGGCACAGTACATGTTAAGGCTTCAATGGGCCTTGATAGTATGACTTGTACTAAGAGTGAACTGGTGGCAAGTACTTTGAAGGAGTAGAAGTCTCTAGTGTTGCTAGAGACAACTCTGAGTGGTTTATGTAAGAGATGAGGGAAAGGGGAGGCACTAGGGGAGCTTTCAAGAACATTGATATTGAGAATCAAGTCAAGCTTAGGGCTTGACTGTCGAAATACAGGGCGCTTATATACAGGCACGGCCGCGCACAGGCCATGGTCACTAAGGTAGGTACTTCTGGTCAAGAGGGGGCTGTCTGTATTGTATGACATTCCACGGACAAGTGCTGCAGTCTGTATAAGTCGAACAATAGACAGTGAGCAAGAGCAAATGAGGGATCAGGGAATTGCCTAATCTATCCTTAACCAGGGAACAATGGTGGCAGGTCATTCCAAGAAGAGAAGTGTCATCACGATGTGATGATGACCATGAGGTTTGAGGCTGATCTGAGGAGATCTGATCTCTGCGTGCCCATTCTGGTCTAATGGGCGTCTAGTGTAAGCAACTACCCTTTAAGGTAGTCAGTATTGATGGTGACCCAATTAAGGGCCATGTCGCTATCCGCGTTGTCTGCGGAGCTCTGCGTGGATGAGGAAGAGTCTGCAGACTCTTGTGAAGATACTGGTGGGTTGCTCTGGCTCTGGGGTGAGGTGCTGGCTATGGGCGACAAGGCAGCAGGCATGATTGACTGGTAGCTGCCTTCTCTACTAGTGCATTGGCATATGGGTGCTGAAGAGGGACTGGTAGGGGACAGGGAGTGCTTGCGGGACACAGGGCTGTTGGGTTCGGTGAGGTACTCTTCCCATGGTGCTATAGGGGACTCTTGGGAAGACAGGGTCTTTGTATGACCTCCAGGAATGTTGGGTTCATACTGAGTGACTGGTTCTGGCTCTAAGGGCAGCGCGTCCTCCATGGGACTGTCTGGGTCTTCCAGTGGGTTCTCTACTGGGGGTGGCTCTTGGTACATCTCCATAGAGGAGTAGTCCTGATGGTGGATGTTCCAGGGGATGGGGACGAGGGGCTCAACTGGTGGTTGATCAAGGGGTGACGATGGTTTGGATGGTTTACTGGGTGGTAGCAGTGGCAGGTCTGGTAGGGGTGATGGGTTCAATGGTAATGGTCGCTTGGCCATGGATAGGGTAATGAGGAGGGGGTCCGACAAGGATGAGAAAAATTGGGGTGGATCATAACAGTACAAGCATCCTCTGGCGATTGAAGTAGACCCAAATCTGCTGGTGGATCAAGGTCAAACAAGGGTGCGTGCAATTGGGGATGGCCACTGGAGGAAGAGCCAGCATCAGCCTGAAAATTGGCAATGCAACACCGCTTGGGAGGTGGAGGGGCTTGGGCTTGGGCTTAGGCTTGGGCTTGGGCTTGGGCTTGGGCTTGGGCTTGGGCTTGGGCTTGGGCTTGGGCTTGGGCTTGGGCTTGGGCTTGGGCTTGGGCTTGGGCTTCAGCTTGGGCTTGGGCTTGGGCTTGGGCTTGGGCTTCAGCTTGGGCTTGGGCTTGGGCTTCAGCTTCAGCCTGGGCTTGGGCTTCAGCTTGGGCTTGGGCTTGGGTTTCAGCTTCAGCTCCAGCTCTTATGGCTTTCATGTGCTTCCGTAGTGGCCATCAGGTCAGTAGACGATTGCAGCAAGGGCATGGCCTGACAACGTTTTTCCTTGGCATTGGCATCAACACGATGATCCAGGGTGATCAGCGGGAGAAGGATTCAGAGTGTGCTGAGACAAAGTTATGTGGATGTCCAGTTGGTGCAGAATGCAAAAAATTTACATGGAAAACCCCTACAAGAGGGCTGTGAAGGGCTTGAAATCAATGAAGATGAATGTCGGGGGGGTTGGTACAAGTGAGTGGCACAGTGCCAGTGCTACCGCCATCTCAAATCAGGCGTCTCATAACCCATGATCCGAATATATTGTGTAGAAACCAGAATCCAGGACATCAAGAACGTAAAGGAGTATTAGTTCTGGTGAATGGTGGTTAATGTTTGGGGTGAACAAGGCAATATGAAATGGCAGTGGACCCACAGTCACATGACTTTTAGTACGTTTCCTGTTTCCTGGTGGCGCCAAGGAAAGTTCAACTTGTTCCTCCTGTCCTCAAGCTTGCAATCAACTGTCCAATAACCCTATTCACCAATTGACTTGTTGCAGCAGCAATTTGATCACCTTGTCGATCCCAGATCTTAAGAGCAGGATTTTCATGGGGTAGGGGGCCATCATGACCGGCAGTGGTAAGATAAGTCCTCAAACTCGCAATCAACTATCTGCTGACCCATTCACCAATTGACTTGCTGCAGCAGCGACTTGATTGCCCTGACAATGAGACGGTTCTCACATCTTGTCAGCAGGATTTTTTTATGGAGTAGGGGGTCATCATGACCAGTGGTGGTAAGGTAAGTCCTCAAGCTCGCAATCGACTGTCTGCTGACCCCATTCATCAATTGACTTGCTGCAGTAGCGACTTGATCACCTTGACGATGAGACAGCTCTCACATCTTGTTAGCAGGATTTTTTCATGAGGTAGGGGGTCATCGTGACCGATGCTGGTGATGGGCCTGGTGAGATGGACGTGACATAAAGTCGTGCATTGCTGTGTTGTTGGGTTGTTACCCATCTTACCCTGGGCCCATCTGGACTTGTCTCACATTGTTATTTGGTTTTATTCAATCCATCATATATCACCCTCATCGGTATGTCTCTCCTGCTTTTGAATTTCTCTGTTTTGGCTCACAGTCTGACTCTTCAATAGAGTTCTTAATGGGTGCCAAATCCACATCTGCCAAGAAGTCTGCAGCGAAGAAGTTGACGGTGAAGAAGTTGACAGTGAAGAAGTTGATGGCAAAGAAGTCAACGGCAAAGAAGTCTACAGCGAAGAACTCGATGGTGAAGAACTCAATGGCAAAGAACTTGACAGCAAAGAACTCAATGGCAAAGAACTCGACGGCAAAGACATCTACGGTGAAGACATCTACAGCAAAGGAGTCTGCAGCAAAGGAGTCTGTGGCGAAGAACCCCACAGCAAAGGCTCCTGGCCAGAAGGCTGCCCCTAAGCAGTGCATCACTGTAGGTAAGGAGAACCATTCTCCTGCAACTGTTACCCTGGCCTCTGCATCTGCCCCAATCTTGGTGAGGCACCTGCATGCCCGACCTCTTGTCTGTGCCCCAGATGAAGGTATGCCCATCTGCTACTATCACTCATGACCGACAGCTTACAACCACCATCAGCATCCCCTGTTTGTCACCACTTGTTATGATCCACCCCAATTTTTCTTATCCTCATCAGACCCCCTCCTCGTCACCCTATCCATGGCCAAGCGACCATTACCATTAAACCCATCACCCCTACCAGTCCTGCCACCGCTGCTGCCTAGTAAACCATCCAAACCATTGTCACCCCTTGATCAGCCACCAGTCGAGCCCCTTGTCCCTGTCCCATGGAACATCCATCATTGGGAATACTCCTCAATGGAGATGTACCAAGAGCCACCCCCAGTAGAGAACCCACTGGAAGATCCAGACAGTCCCATAGAGGACGCACTGCCCTTAGAGCCAGAACCAGTCGCTTACTATGAACCTGACATCCCTGGAGGCAACACACATGCCTTGTCCCCGGAAGAGTCCCCTGTCGCACCCTGGGAGGAATACCTCACTGACCCCAGTAGTCCTGTGTCCCGCAAGCATTCCCTGTCACCCACAAGTCCCTCTTCAGTGCCTATACGCCAATGCACCAGTAGAGAAGGCAGCTACCAGTCAATCATGCCTGCTGCCTTGTTGCCTATAGCCAGCACCTCACCCCAGAGCCAGAGCAACCCACCAGTGTCTTCACAAGAGTCTGCAGACTCTTCCTCATCCACGCAGAGCTCCGCAGACAATGCGGATAGCGACATGGCCCTTAATTGGGTTACGATCAATACTGACTACCTTAAAGGGTAGTTGCTTACACTAGACGCCCATTAGACCAGAATGGGCACATGGAGATCAGATCTCCTTGGATCAGCCTCAAACCTCGTGGTCATCATCATGACAACGCTTCTCTTCTTGGAATGACCCGCTGCCATTGTCTAGGATCAATTAGGCAATTCCCTGATCCTTTCTATTGTCCTTACTCATTCTCTATTGTTCGACTCATACAGACTGCAGCACTTGTCCACAGAACGTCATATGATATAGACAGCCCCTTCTTGACCAGACGTACCTACCTTAGTGACCATGGCCCGTGCACAGCCATGCCTGTATATAAGTGCCCTGTATTTCGACAGTCAAGCCCTAAGCTTGACTTGATTCTCAATATCAACGTTCTTGAAAGCTCCCCTTGTGCCTCCCCTTTCCCTCATCTCTTACATAAGCCACTCAGAATCGTCTCTAGCAACACTAGAGACTTCTACTACCTTCAAGTACTCACCACCAGTTCACTCTTAGTACAAGTTGTACTATCAAGGCCCGTTGAAGCCTTAACACTGCTGTTGTTGTTGTCACCTGTGCGTCACCACTTGTTGTTGTCACCTGCGCATCACCGCCACCATTGTCATCACCTGTGCATCGACAGGCAATGCAGCTTCTGCTGCTTCTGCTGCCAAGGTCCCTCAGGATCTGAACCTGGTGATAGAAACATTTAGGGAATGTGAGCTTTCTGCTGACTTGGCAATTGCCCATGGTGAGTACTTCAAGTTGTTTTGTCAATGCCTCAACTATTAAATATATATATATTCCAGCTCAGCTTAATATCACAAGGCAAGAGCTCCAAGATGCTTGAGATGCAGCAGCTGCTCAGTCCCGCAAGGATGAACCTTGGGTTGAACGCCCAGCCAAAATTGGCAAGCTTCAAAATGCAATGGGCCTCCAGACGAAATACTGGAAATACTTCTACTTCTATGTGAGTTTTTATTTCTCTTGCAAGGTGTACTGTAACTGAATCATGCATATTATAGGCTGATGTTAGAAATTTTGCCACAGCTGTGGGCCTCAAGTGTAATACCCGTTGGTCTAATCAAGACATAAACAAGCTGGCTCATATTGCTACTATGGCATGTACTTTTTCCATCTTTTCCATCTGATCCTTGCAAACTGACTTGCATTTTGTAGCTTAAGGAGAAGGATTCATTTTTTGAGCGCTATGTGGGTGACTGGCCCATTAAAGTGTACCTTCAAGAGCACTTTAACAACCAGCAGTGGTACCAGTGGAACCCCAAGAGCAACCATGCTGGGCAAGGATGTGCCAAAGGTAAAGGCAAGGCCAGAGACCATAACAGCATGGATGACATCAGTGATGGTAATAGTGGGACAGGTGCTGGTGTTGAGAGTGATGTGGGTGATACAGATGCCACAGGTGATAAGGGCAATGATGGTGATGTAAGCAATGAGGACAATAGTGAATAAGTAGCTTTATTTCGGAATAATTCCCTCTATTGAATTGAGGATGGTCTCTTTTTTTGGGGGATTCCCAAGCCTCTTTTGGCAGTGCTTGCTGCCCACAATGCCTGGGTTTGGTGTGCAACTGCCCTGTTTGGCACTGTTACCAAAGTGTGCAGAAGACGCCACAGGAAGAACAAAATTCTTTCTAACTTATTCATGGTCATCGCCTCATCCTGAATCGCTCCTGTGCCTTGTGGCCCTTGCCTCACTGTCCCCAAAGAGTGTGCTGTATGACACCCTTCAGTGCCTGTCTTTCTGGCCATTGCCTCTTACTCACATTCTCTGGCCTGAATCATGCCTGCACCCCGAATCCCAGCTGCGCCTAACTGGTGACCACTGCTATTTTGTTGCTGCGTTCAGGTGGCTGTCCCTCTTTGTGGCCATCGCCTGCTGCTGATGTGCTCAAATTGCAACTGTGCCTCGCCCCAGAGCTGCAACCATGAGCTGCGCTATCTTATTGCAGTGTTTTGGTGAGTTCTCTCTCTTGCTGTCGCCTCTTGCTGATGCCTCTCTGGCTTGAATCCCATCTGTGTCCTGCACCCATGACACCCCTATTTTGTCACTGGTGCGTTGTTGCTATGTCCTTCTTTCTCTCTTGCTGGCTGTTTTTTTTTCCCCTTTCTACCTGTGAGCACTGCTAATTTGTTGCTGCATTCAGGTGACTGTCCCTCTCTGTGGCCATCGCCTGCTGCTGATGTGCTCAAATCACAACTGCACCTTGCCCCAGAGCCACAACCGTGAGCTGCGCGATCTCGTTGTGGCATTTTAGTGAGTGTCCCTCTCTCACCATCACCTCTTGCTGATGCCTCTCTAGCTTGAATCCCATCTGTGTCCCATGCCCATAAGACCCCTATTTTGTCATCGTTATATCCTTCTTTCTCTCTTGCTGACCCTTTTTTTTTCCATTCCCACCTGTGAGCACCGCTAATTTGTTGCTGCGTTCGGGTGAGTGCCTGGTCCTCCTCCAGTAAGCCCGCTCGCTTTCTGTTCTGACCAGTCGCTTCTCCCTGCTCACAGGTCACTTCCTCATCCTAGGTTGGGTTTTCCTGTTGCACCTTTCTTTTCCTCCCCACAGCTTATTTCTTTCTCCCTTGCAGGTGACTTTTTTCCCATTGCCACTTGGTGTCCTGCACTCCTCCACCCCACAGCAATGCCACTGCGATGCCCCTGGAGTGAGTCCCCTCCCTCCCTCACTTTGTTTTCTGACTACTTGCTTTTTTTCAGGTTGCTTTTTTTCTGTGGCCAACCAGTCCCCCTCCCCCCTCCATATTCAGTGAGTAGCAGAATTTTTTCTCTGTTCACAGCCGTCACCCAAACAAACCTCCCCTGATGCCATGCCCCCGATGTGTGTCCTATTCATGGGTGCCCCACACTGGCTCGCTTTTTCCCAGTGTACTGACCAGTTGCAGCCTTCCCCTTCTCACAGGTTCCCTTTTCCCTGTGTACTGAGCAGCCCCACTCAAGCAAGTGAGTACCTCAGCCACCTTTTTTTTGTGTCCTGACCAGTCCCAAACCCTCTGTTGGCAGCTTACTTTTTTTTTCCACATCCAGACCTGTCCCCCCTACCCCCTTGAGTGCAGAACTGTCCTGTGCTGGCTTGCTTTCTTTCTGTGTTTGACATTGTCACAGCCTCAGAGGTCTCATGACCCACCACCTCCATGTACATTGGCAGTCCATGAACCTCACGACAAGGAGGTCATGCCTTTTGTGGGGGTTTGAATATGTGAGTCTACTTCCCCCTCCCCCCTTTGTTCTGTATGCTTCACCCTAACCATCTCCTGTGCCCCAACCCTCTTGTGTGGTGTGCTACCTCAACTACCTGTACTCCCTGGTTGCCACTCCACTGCCTACACCCTTCATTGGACACGCTCCACCAATCGGTGACATTTGCGGAACTTTATCTCCTCCAGTGTTTGAAGGCTTGTTTTCCTGTGGCTAAGGGTTCATCAGGACACCGCTTATTTATTTCCATGTTCATACTCTCCTCCAAGATCATCTGCAACGACACTTATTTGGACAAGTCATGGTGTATTGTTGGCTAAGGCATGTTTACACTCTGGGAGACCAACCAGATGGAACAGGAGATGTGCTCCCACCCAGAGTGGCAGCTCAACACTAACCTCTTGATGCTGTGCAATTTTCAACATCACATTCAGCAAGATTTTGCTGTGTCCAACTTGCCTGAAGCCATCTAGGACCACCATAGGACGTTGGCGGCACATGCTACAATGGTACCCAGGCAATCCATGTGTTTGACTCCTGTGACAACAGCGCTCCCTGCACTTTCCATGACAATGTTACTGGTCACTGCATTGTCGTCCTGTCTGTTGTATGGGCTGTCTCCTCATGCTTGCTGGTATGTCTCTCTCACTCAACTTTTTTGTTTTGCTGACCAGCTGCCACTGCTCCTCTGCATTCAGGCACCACCCCCTCTTTGACCAACACGGAGGTGCTGCCATCGAGCTGCCACAGCTGGACCCTGTGTGTGTGCACAGGTTCTATATTGAACCTGATCTATGCTCTCTGCACAGCCACTATGTGTGGTCTACAGTATGTTTCCTTTTTTTTTTTT
>Ga0307510_10001869_pt1 | contig 23621 bp, 27 predicted proteins | sample 12_EM_MG_FD_207224 | JGI IMG/M metagenome (GOLD analysis project Ga0307510, IMG submission 207224) | Populus trichocarpa ectomycorrhiza microbial communities from riparian zone in the Pacific Northwest, United States - 12_EM | ecosystem: Host-associated > Plants > Roots > Unclassified | place...
GTCTGCTCGCACGATCCCTCTTGACGTCCTTGTGCAGTAGCCCTAACCTTAAGACGCAGAACGGCCTTTCTGCGTCTTCAGGTTAGGGTTACTGGGGATCTTGGACGGAAGTGCGATTCCCCGTATTTAGGCTACCCTCTCTAGCTAGACACATCAAAAGAGCTCTACGTCCACATTTGCCAACGATCGCGCTTCTGTTTCCTATCAAACTCTTTTCCCCGCCCGGCCTTTCCACAACGCTCACTTCACGGAAGCTTCCTACCGCTGCTTGTACCTCAGCAGTTTCCCCTAGAGTAGGCCAGACCTGCACCGGGTGGTTGGGGCGGTGCCGGCATCATGGAGACATCCGGTGTTTGTCTCTGATAGTAGTATCATACCTTCTAGGGGATTCTGGTTCTCATGAATTGCAGGTGTCCGTACGCCCCCAAACCCGCCAACTGAAAACCCTCGGGGGCTCATGGGGAGGACATCAAATGCGGATTTGGCGTGCGTTTTAGGAACCTTTACCTACTGTACGCATACCTGTTGATTAGAGTCATGGCACGCAGCTGCCATATGGTGGAGTAACCGTATCGTGGGATGTCAGGTTAGGGACAGGTGTGACTGTCACCATATCCAGGGTGGCTGGTGTCTCTGGTGTTTGTGTGATAGCTGGCCCACTGTGCGAGCTGCCACCGCGAACTCTATTTAGCCTCAGCGGCGTTCCTTTCTCTCTACGTCAGCGATTGGAGGTGGCGTCAAACAATAAACACTCTGCGGTTTTCCTATAACACACCCTCTGTTCCTGGCTGCTGATGACGCTGGCGACATCGTAGCAGGCCGTGTGCGGCTGCAGTTTTCCCTGCCGGAGGCCGGACCTCCATCAGAATATAACAGAACAACTTGCGAAGGAAATCTGACAAACACCAGCCGCCAATCCTCCGTGGCTATACACAGTCACCAGAAGTCACGGGAATTGAGTTAGGGGCCCTCGCGCACTGCTTACGAATCTGATTGCGTGCGGGTCGCTGTTATAACTCTCTGGAGTTGACTGCCACCCTCGTTGCTCGGCTGTCATTGAGGGTGTTGCTTCCCATCTCCCTCCAAGCCTGTCATTCCCATCCGTTCTTCCCACAGGATTTTCTTCCACCCTAGTTCCTCCACAACTTCCTCACCCCACTTCCGTCGCACTCCTACCGATTATTTCCCCAACACACCTGCAGACGCCCAACCAATCGGCGCGCCCGTTTACCTAACCGTCTAGATCCAAATTTTCAAGCGCATTATCGAGATGGAACAAGTATGTTGGAATTCAAATGTTTTTTTCGCACAAGCACTGACCCTGAGAACAAAGGGTGGCGATCCAGAGGAGCAAGTGGCGAGCTTGCTTCACTCTGAACAGGATCTCCGCGCATTTGCTGCATCAGAACAGGTTTGGAATTTTTCTACATGCCCTTTCCGTCATCCCTCCAATTGAAACGATATCCAGGCTAGTTCTCTTGTCACCAGGATTATCCGCTGTTGGTCTGATTCACGGATCCGATCAGTGCTGAGGAATGCCGGCTATGACGTGTTTCCCCCGTCCGGCTCGGGGAGAGATGGAAGCGGAGCTCCGCTTGAACCAGACATTTCTTCGCCGGTCTCAGGCGCAGTTAGCCCAAGGGGGCCTGAGCTTGAAGTGGGATCTTTGGGTACACAATGTGCGAATGATGTGCATGCATCTACGAATACAAATGCATGCGAATCCGAGGGCAACTCGACCGCAAGTAGTTTGTTAGCTCAACCAACATCCATGGAGGTCAATGGAACCGCATTCAGGAGTGCACCACGGCTCACCGCGGACGCAGGCGAACCTGGTGCCAGCTCGGGGACTGGGCGCAGCGACAGTGGGGAAATCAGTGGTGCGGAGGTGGATCACGAGAGCGACATGAGGGAGGACCGTGATGAACGAGATGCGGAGTACCAAGGCGAGAACTCTGATGGAGACGCAAGCACCATGGATGGATTCGTAATTTCCGACGATCATTCAAGCATGACTGAAATGCGATCTACGGATCGCTCTCTCTCACCCTCTCTTATCCCACCCGGTGCGTCGCATGTTGAGTGGGTCAATGTTTTCAGCCATACATATCACACCTCGCGAGACAACGAGGAGCGGGAGCTTAGCCTGGGCGGGAGGGTCCTGAGCCATAGTGAGGTTGACTCGCTACGGTCTGAATCACTTGGACCGTCAGTTCAGGCCACCCCGACGGTCTCCCCTGCTGTGGCCCAGCTTCCCCCAGCTAATGCCCTGAGTTCACCGAAGCGGCCCGCGGCGGCGGATCCCAACACTCAAGGGCCACGTAAAAGACAAGGTGTTGCGAGCGAAGGGCATGCCCTTATCAGGCGAGGGGCAGATTCTGCCTCTGGGCCCGAAACAGGCCCCGTGTCGGGGGTAACATATATCAGTGATGGCCCCATCCTGAAGTGCGATATCATCAACTATACGGCGGTACAGGAGAAGGCATTTAGGGGCAAGCACCCGAAGAAGCAGGATATGGGGAAGGCGCGGGACATGTTTGGATTTTACACGAATATCACGACAATGGTGCGGGCCCTGGATTTACTGGGAAGGATCTGCTCGGACAATGAGACCATGTTCCATTTAGACAGCGTGACTGTGGGTCACGCAAATGTGGCTACGGTTCAACCCCGCCCTGACGCCCTCACGCTGGCAAAAGGAGCTGGCATTTGGGCTAACAGTGTGATCAAGAAGTGCGAGGATCTTACCCGCCGGATCGCCCTCCGTCAGGTAATGGCGTTAATTACCCTTCACCTCATCCATAAGAATGTCATTCTTCCAATGTGGGAGCAGCGTTCTCCCGAGAGAGTTGCAGACGGTCGTATGAAAGATGTGTGGCAATTCTACTTCGAAACCCTGGGCGGGAAGGAGGAATTGTGTACGACGCTGAGGACCTTCAAGGACCGTATACGATATGGGCGAGCATTCTTCACCCTAACACAAAGTATTGGGGCTCCCGCGCTTCTCATGATTCCTGCCAGTGGACGTGGTGTTGTGGCGATTGCCCGTGAGCTAACCAACTCTAGTCATGTGATCGCGGACCTCACCACGGCACTCTCTACCTCCCACCTCTGGTGGTGTTTTTCGCATGCCATAGGGCATCTGACGGTTGCCAGGCTGTACAGCGGTGCCTGGCCAAGAGTCACTAGTAACCAACTCGCGTATTGGATGAGGACCCAGCCTCTGCCAGTCGACACCCTGCACGAGTGGGAGACCATTTGTGGTCTGGAGGGTCTCGCACCGCAGTCCCATATTCTACCCGACTCGCTCCGGTTGGTACCGCATGAGAACTACCCAACTGTTTCCCTTCACTGGCTGAATCATACCCTTCGAATTGCCCCCATGATAGCGTCTGTGGACGTTGGGCCTGCCAACGAGGTGCAAGACCTGGGCGAATGGCTCCTCGGTTTGGATGAAGGGGAAGCGGTCACTATTAGCACAGGTCAGAGTTTGGGGCTACACGTGCTGCAGGATCTGCTCCCCGGTCGAGTAATTACATCAGGTTTGATGGATTTCTTTTGCGCTTTACACAATTCAAGATCCTTGGATGGATTCATGGCTTTGGATAGCGGTCTTTGGCGAGTCTTACTGCACGGACCAGAGCCCCATACTGGGTTGGACAAACTCCGAGAGGCGATGGGTGACGTGGCATGGGAAAGGGGCTGCCGGGAGATTCTGGGGGCCATTGAGAGCCAGGGTGGGATTCTCGGTTTCCAGGTTTCGGTGGGGGAAAAATGCGCCCTGTTATACAACTGGCTGGGCGGGCTTCCGGGGGCAGAGCTTCAGAGTCAAGGTTTGGAGGTAGGTTACACACCTCATTAATCACCGTGCAGCATGGCATCATTCTAACTAACTACCAGGTAGCGCGCAGATGCATTCCAGACGCTGGGTGGGCCATAGATTTGGTGCCGCTGGATCCCCGGGAGGTCGTCTCTACCAAACGGGAAACCGCACTATCATTTATCAATCTCTCCCGAAGTCTGGTTACAGGGGCAAGATGTCAGCTCTACATCCCTGGGTTGGCGCGCCCAGCCACAGTTGATGAGATCACACGTGGGCTGGTAGTGGATGGGTATGCACTGGGTTTGGGAGAGGGGTGGCAAGTTCATCCTGGGTGCTGGTTCGGTCTGCCCGGCACCAATATGGAGGGGGTGACAGTGGAGGATTGTTAGATAGGGGTCTTGGGCGGAGCTCGTGTATGATCAGGATCTGTGTTCGCTTGTATATCTTGTATTTGTTAGATCTTAGCTCCTATAGCCTGATGGGACATTTGAACCGTACTCTAACGTGCTCTAGGTGAACTTGTACTCGCCACTTTCATCGCTTCCCCTTCAAATCTCTAGAGCCGGGAGCGGGGCGCCCTTCCCCTCGATGTGCCGGCTGAGACAAGGATTTCTGTATTGGGTGAATACGTTAGAACACACCATACCCAATTGATGTGCCCCGGGCATGTACAAACCACAGTAGGAATAAATGCGTGTCGTGCTTCGGGTATGCGGAATCATTTCGAACAAAGTTCCTAAAGGTGATTGACCTAATGATGGGAATATATAGGCTCGAAATCCTACAACTTTAGAGAGTCGGTCAAGGTACCGAACGTGGTTATTGTCCATGCTTCCGAGTGATCGCTCATGATGCCATGATTGTGGGAAGGATTAAAAGAGGGACGCGGTAGGCATCGGGGTGGATTGGATCAGAACTGACCCAACCGCCTTGGCAAAGAATACCTGCGTGAGCCGGATATTTGATGAGAACTCGAGCAAAATATTGGCCGTGTATGCAAGTTTCAGCGCACAGGTTTCGGCTGACTGCCGGGATAGGCACAACCCTAACCTTAATCGTCAGAACGTCCTTTCTGCGTATTCTGTTGAGAGTTTCTTGGGTAGATATGCGGTTATGCCGTCCTGCGGATTGCAGTCAGCATTTCACATCCAAATCGTCCCGCGGGCCGATCTGCGTACACAACAAATAACCCTAACCTTAATATTCAGAAAGATCTTCCTGGGTATTAAGGTTAGGGTTACTTATCCACACACCTAGAGATGCTGTCCTCCGGATTCCGACAACCCCTCCTCATGCGAATCCTGATGAGTGCCAACAGACAACCACCCGAGGCTGCTTATGAGCCGGAGTTTAAAACAAGGACCTTTGACCTATATCGCAAGTGTGTCCCTGATGGAGCATCATGATTCACCACTCGGAGGTTAGTAGCTATCAGCTATACGGCTCTTGGGGTTAAGCTGGCCTGCGGCCACCGTGGTACTTGTCTATATCGTTCCCACTAGGCTTGTCAAATAGGTGAAAAGTTCAAAAACTAACCTAACCCTAAAACGCAGAACGGCCTCTCTGGGAATTAAGGTTAGGGTTACCTTGAAAACGAGTAGGGGCCAACCTCCGGATTCTAGTTTGCGTATCCCATGGTATGATACTCAGAAAGGCCATACTAACCTCAATGGGGAGGCTTTCCCGAATCTGCAGAGACAACTTCCCCGGATAGGCAGAGGTGACTTCCCTTGATACCCAGAGACGACTACCTTAGATAAACAGAGAGGGCAACTTCTCCAGTCACGCAGAGACGATGACCTCCTCAGATACGCTGAGACGACTTCCGTGGATAGGCAGAGACGACTTCCGTGGATAGGCAGAGAAGATGAGTTCTTCGGATATGTAGAGACGACGTTCGTGGGTGGGCAGAGAAGACGACTTGCGTGGATGCATGCAGAAGGCGACTTCTTCGGATATGCTGAGACGACTTCCGCGGATAAGCAGAGACCTCGAGTTGACTTCCTTAGATAGGCAGAGACGACTTCCGTGGATGGGCAGAGAAGACGACTTCTTGGGATACGCAGAGACGCCCAGTGGACTTCTTCGGATATCCAGAGACGTCGAGCCGGCTGCCCCGGGCACGGAGGGAAGACTTCCGCCGGTGGGCGGATGCGACCGCTTCCTCGGATACGCAGAGCAGGCTTCCAGGGATGCGCAGAGATGACGAGTTCTTCGGATACGCAGAGAGAACGACTTCCTCAGATACGCAGAGAAGATGACTTCTTCGGATATGCAGAGACGTCAAGTCGACTTCCGTGGATACGCAGCGCGGTCGACTTCTTCGCATAAGCAGAGACGTATTTCTCCTGATACCTGCTACCGTCTGTCATTCTAATACAGAGAGTGAGGACGGACTGCATATTCACCAATAACCCTAACCTTAAAACGCAGAACGGCCTTTCTGCGAATTAAGGTTAGGGTTACCCAGATAAAAACGAGCAGAGGGGCAACCTCCGGATTCGAGTTTGCGTATCTCATGGTACTCAGAAAGGCCATTCTAACCTTCATAGGGAGGCTTTCCCGAATCCGCAGAGACGACTTCCCCGGATAGCAGAGGTAACCTCCCTTGATACCCAGAGACGACTACATTAGATGCAACTTCTCCAGTCACGCAGAGACGACGACCTCTTCAGATACGCAGAGGCGACGACTTCTTCAGATAGGCCGCGACGACTTCCGCGGATACGCTGAGGCGACTTCCACGGATAGGCAGAGAAGAAGACTCCTCCGGATACCCTGAGACGACTTCCGCCGATAGGCAGAGAAGACTACTCCTTCGGATACGCAGAGACGTCGAATCGAGTTCCTCGGATACGCAGAGACAACGACTACCTCTGATACACAGCGACGGCTTCCGCGGATACGCAGAGTAGACGACTTGTTAGGATACGCAGAGACGTCGAATCGAGTTCCTCAGATGCGCGGAGACAACGACTTCCTCTGATACACAGAGATGACTTCCTCGGATATGCAGAGACGACTGCCGTGCATAGCCAGAGAAGACGACTTCTTCGGATACGCAGAGATGCCTTCCGCGGATACGCAAAGAGGTCAAGCCGACTTCTTCATCGGATACGTAGAGACGACTTCCGTGGGTAGGCAGAGACCACGACTTCCTCTGATACACAGAGACGACTTCCGCGGATACGCATAGTTGTCAACTCCTGCGGATACGCAGAGACGACGACTACCTCTGATACACAGAGACAACTTCCGCGGATACGCAGAGTAGGCGACTTCTTCGGATACGCAGAGATGTCCAGTCGACTTCCTTGGCTACGCACAGACGACTTTCGTGGATACTCAGAGAAGAGGACTTCATCAGATATGCAGAGACGTCGTGTCGACTTCCTCAGCTACGCAGAGACGACTTTCGCGGATAAGCAGAGACAACTTCCTCGGATCCACAGAGACGGCTTTCTCGGCTACTCAGAGCCAACGACTTCCTCGGATACAGAGACGACCTCCGCGGATACGCAGCGACGTATTCCTCCTGATGCCGGTTAATGTTTGTCATCATAATACAAGTGAGGACGGACTGCATATTCACCAATAACCCTAACCCTAATACGCAGATCGTCCTTTCGGCATATTCAGGTTAGGGTTTCTTAGCCAGATACGCAGAGATGCTGTCCTCCGGATTTTAGGCTGCGTTTTATATCCAAATCCTCCCCTGCTCTGGTTTGCCTACGCAAAGGTTAACCTTAACCTCAATACGCAGAACGGCTTTTCTGCGTATTCAGGTTAGGGTTTCTTCGCTAGATACTCCTCCGGAATTCAGTCAGCATTTCGCACCTGAATCCTGGCGCAGGCTGGTCTGCATACGCAATGAATATGCAGGATATTTTATTTGATAAAGTCAGGAAGAGCCAAAAATAAACTTGGTTTTGACTATAATTGGTTGAGTGAGGGCGTCTTATTGTGAGTCTGAGACGAAGGACAAAGGAAAACTCTGATTTCACCGTGCTAGTGGCAAGCGAAAAAAAGGTAGTCTAGTATACCTGAGTGTGACAACCCTTTCTCTTATTCTGGCCAGCTCAATAGCACAGGCAAAAATAGGGCTCTTTGCATACTCGGTTGCTACTCATCTATCTGAGGACGGCCAACTGGTTGCGGATTAATTATCAGAGCCTATTTGAACCCTAACCTTAATACGCAGAGGGCAGTTTCTGCGTATTAAGGTTAGGGTTAAAAGACCTGAGGCGTGCGGGTCGTCTGGACCAGGCCTGGTATTGGTTTTTGAAAACCACTTCCTGACAGTCCGGCCCACCAGTGACTGAAGAAGCCTATGTCTGTCTGCCATAACCCAAGCCCGACAAACTGGCTAGTTGGGATGATTGTTCATAATAGAATCTCCGATAGGTAATATCGTATACTTGAAAATCAATCTTTGTTTGAGTCTTTGTTTAAGTGCGCTGAACATATGGCTCAGATGTCCATTCAAGTACGTGAAACCCTCAATTCCCCTGTGGGCGGGTGAGACATGAAAGCTGAGTATCAGAAACTCTCAAACTTGAAAGAGTTCCAGAAGGGCCTATATAGGACCAGTTTGTACCTCGAAGTTAGATTATCATACAGCAGTAAGACTCCGGTACACAACAGCTTATATCAGAACACAGATACTATTCAATACGCAAATACCGAAACTCTTCATTTCACCCGTATCGAATTCTTGCCTCCACGCCCTGATACAATATTTCTTGTTCGAAATCTGTCCTCTGGCACCACCCTAGACTGGAAACACCATACCAGGTAGCTGACCTATATAGATACAAGAGAGTCCGTGAGGTGAATAGGTACACAGAACCAAAGGTTCACGACCTTGAGCTTCGGTCATTAATATCCTTGGAGGATCGGACATTTTCGACACAGAACAACGTTTGACTTCCCAGATCCAGTACCAGGCGCACAGAGATACATAATTATGTAAGCAGAATAACTACTATTTGCTACGAACACAGTTACTAATTTTGCATTGTGTGGAGCGTACAGATATCTTGAGAATGCCGAAGCCATCCACAGCCCAGATTGCTATCAAGCTCGGGTATCCGAGTGTGCGGGACCCTGGCTACGGACAATGGAGTTCAAACTTCAGACGGAACTGGCTCATTCAGCAGCACCCAGCCCTCATCGATGGACCTAAAGCTCTTAAAAACAGCGATAGGATGGTTGATTGGGAAACCGGGCTCAGTCAAATGTACACTGACTATCCAGCTGAATGGAATTTGGCAAAATTTGCTGACGTAGCTGATCGTCGGGATCATGCTGAGCAATTTTTGATTGCCCAGTCTAAGAGCGCCCGCTCGGAGAGGGACGCCGCAAGGAGGGCAGCTCAGCGGGTGGGTCCGGCACCTCAGGTAGGTGCGGCAGCTCCCGGGGTTCCAGTACCTCCCGGGGTTCCAGCAGATCTCGTGGTTGTAGCACCTCAGGTGGGTGTGGCACCGGAGGGGGTTCCTGTTGCTCACCAGGACCAAAGAGCGCTCCCGGATCCGGCAGCTCACCCGGATCCTGCAGCTCAGGCAGCTGCACAAGCTCTGGCAGCTCAGGCAGCTGCACAAGCTCTGGCAGCTCTGCAAGCTGTGCAGGGTCATGCGGATCCCCTAGGTGGGCAAGTTGAGGCGGCTCCGCAAGGTGTACAAGGTCAGCCGGCTCCGGCACCTGAGGGGACTCTGGGGGTTCCGGTGGCTCAGTCCCCTCCCATACTCCCAATTGCGGCTGTTATTACTACAGCTAGCGGGAACCCGGGAACCGCCAGCAGCCCCACGACTTCCAGTGCCCCTCTGACTACCATGAACCGAACCCCCAACACCCCACGGACTCCCAGGCGCCCCCAGACTACGAGGGGCCCCCAGACTACCAGGAGCTCCAGATCCGGCAGGAGCCCATTGAGTGTCAGGGGTCGGTTCAATACCAGGAAGCGGGCAAGGGGTGATGATGAGGACGAGGGTCCTGAGAGCCCATCCGGACCACGAGCCAAGCGCCAGAGACAAGTTGACATGCCAGAGTTGCGGTTTTCGTCTTTCAATGTCACCTTCCGTGGTCCTAACAGTGTCCAAGATGATCCTAACAATCCCCAAGTTCCTAACCGTTCCCGAGTTCACTCTACATCCTACCGCAGCGTCCACCAGTTTCCCCACCTTGTTCGTTGGGCTCGGGCAAGGACACCTCTGCTTCAGGGAGAGCGCATGATGCTCAAGACAAACATTATAATACGGAATGATGAGTACCTTGACCTCTTTGCTGTGGCACAGGGTGACAGGGTGGAACGAGTAATCTCGGACCAAGGTTCATGGGATGCGGCAGTTATGATGGCCCAAGGCAATCGGCCAAATGAGGACGCCTTTGCGGGTCTTTTTGTTGAGGCCATATCTGCAAGGGCAGATTATAATCACTTGGTTGAGGAGGAGATTGGACCGGATTATACGGGTGAGGATGAGCGGGGTCCGGGAAGCAACAATCGCCCTAGGAACACAGGGAGGGGAAATAATGGGGAGGGGCCTTCTCGGCCTTCTAGGCGGTCAGGGGAGCTAATGAGCCAGGGTGGTGGGGGGACGACAGGGGCTGGGGACAATCGCGGTGTCGGGGGATCGCGCCAAGATGACGATAGCGATGGGGACATGTATGGACCACCAGGTAGGTAATGGTTAAATATATATTGTCAATTATTGAGAATCTAGTATCTAATTTGTTTTTTCCACATCTGCAGCGGGTCGGATAGTGCAGTTGCCAATACCGCCTGCCCTGATTGACAGCCTGATCCAGAATGGACCAGATAGGTCCAGCCAACGACATATTAGGGAAAACCTTGCCTTGGAGGCTGGCGAGGATGCAGGGGCAGCCATGGATGTGGACCCCACTACGGTCAGCGATGGTGCTCTTCTCGGACTCTGTTGTGACCACCTCAACAACGATTTTGAGCATCAATGCTTCGAAGAGGCGGTGAGAATGTTGGGGGCACAGCTCCTCACACCAGTCGATGGTGATATTGGGTCCCGCATGCTCAGAATTCCCGGGATCCCGAGTGGGCGGTTCCTTCCACATCAGGTCTGGGGTGTTTGGTTTATTGTGGAACGTATCCTTGCAGACCGTCCACCTGTGGCCCTAATTGCTGATGATATGGGATTGGGCAAGACTCATTACGCACTTGCCACCCTCCTCTACCTCAAATATATCATTAAGGAGGCTGCAGCGGGAAGACCTTTGCAATGCTTAGGTGGGAGATCGGTGGGCCAATTGGAAGTAGTTCCGCGTATCTTTGGCACTGATAGCGAGGTGTACAAGCGGCCCTGCATCATCATTGTCCCCGCAAATCTTGTCCATGCCTGGGAGCGGGCAGTGGGAAGTCTTATTCCACACACTGGGCTCCAGCTAATCAACCTTCATGGGAGACGCGCGCTTGGTCGGGACAGTCTCAATTATACCTCTGACAATCCCGAGCGCGGTGAATCTATCCATCTGATATCTTATAGTGCCTACAGAGCCCGCTACAATGATCCTGCCCGCTTGGAGGGCTGCAACTGGGGGATTGGAATCTTTGATGAATCTCATACCGCCAAATCCCGGACATCCCAGACATTTGACGCCTTGATGAAGATAGATGTGCCCTGTCGGATTCAGCTAACTGGAACCCCAATGCACCACACAGTTGGTGATTGGGTTGTCCAGAGTGAGTGGCTATTTTCCCAGGTCACTGATCAGAACGAGCTCGATAACCACGGTCCGCGTCAGCTGGATTCTGTAATTGCTAGGGCGAAGCGCGGACATATCACATTGGAGGAGGCATATGCACAGATCAGGGATATTGCCTGGCCATGGACCATCCGGCGCTGGGGGGAGAGCAAGGACGCAAATGGGCAGCCCCTGGTGGGTATTCCCGAACTTGTCCAGCACGACGTACGACTGCAATATACTAATGCTGAGGCTAACGTAATCGATGAGTGGATACAGGACGCTAGGGGGGACAGGTGGAACGCTGTCCAGACAGTTCTGCATGAATGGCGTCTTGCCTGCCTTTCCATGGACTTACCAGACAACGATGTAAGCTCAGATGAATCTGTGGACGGACGAGTTACCTATCGCCAAGACTGGGATTCCGATAACTTCCATGGTGGGCCTGCGTTGAGATGGCTTTCAACCTTCATTTCACGTTTATGTGGCTCAATTGAAGGAGGAGCACCAAATAAGGTCGTCATTTTTGCCCCATTGCCAGGGCAAGCATCTTATATCAATTGGTACCTTCGGACCTTTCATGTCAATATTCACACCATTCTGTATCACTCTGGCCTTGTATCGAGGAATCGGGATGCCCTGCTACAAGAGTTCAGCACAATCCATGCGCCGGCAGCCCTTATCCTCACACCCGCTCTTGGTGGTACTGGGCTGAACCTAGTCTCCGCAAACCATGTGGTAATCATGCAAAAATTCTGGAATCTCAATGAGCAACGGCAAGCAGTTGCTCGGATTCACCGTATCGGCCAAGCTCGGACGCCAGAGGCGTGGATCCTGCATTGTGAGGGCGGGGTTGATGATAGGGCTGAAGAACTTCACCAGAGCCGTGGAAAGTTTGAGGCGCGGATCATGCACGGGCTAATTGGACAGAGGTTCTCCTATATGCAGTTGATGGATGCTAGAGCAACTAGAGTCCATGAGCTCGAAGAGGCACAGTCTTCCCAACAAGCTAGTACTGGTGTCACGGGTCCTTCTCGAATTCCAGGCAGTGGGGGTTCCGTGCCTGGTCCGTCAATGTCCTAGACCACAGTTTCCCGGGCTTGGACTCAATCCAGGATTTCCAAATCCAAGGTGCACATATCCTGGCTTCCCTCCAATGCATTCTCATGTTTTATTTCTTTGTTCTTCAGTTTTCTAGTTTCGTATAGTATTTCATTTTAGTTTGCATTATCCTTAAGATTGAATGACATGTTTTCAGAGTGCGCAGCCATCGGGGGCCCCCATGGGGCCCGGCGGGGGGAATGCCAAGAGCCCGGGACGAGACGGGACGGCAGGACATGGTCCGTCCTCGTCCTTCATTCCTACTTGTCGGGTAACTTTAGAAAATGACCGGAGGGGACGACAAAATGCCCTCCATTCTCATCCTTGAACTTCGAGGACGGCCTTTATTAGGCAGGATGACGAGCCTCATGATGTGAGACATCTTCTGGTATGGGACGGTAAGTGCCTACAGAGGACCGCCGGGGATGATGGGGGACGGCGGAAAACATCGGTGGACGACGAGGACGACACAATGTCGTCCGTCCTCGTCCTGGCCCAGGACGGACAGACTGCCCCATTGCGAGCACTGCCTATTTTCTCTACTTTTCGGGCCTAGGTTTCGTGGAGCTTATAATTTAGAGTCTACTAGCTCGTGTCACTATAAAGGGGTTTTTTTTAAGCATTTGTCTTTCGGTTTGCATTTTATCAGTTTTTAAGATTAAGAGTTTGCATTAAATTAGAGGTTTCTTGTCTGAGGTATATGTTTTGTTAAATCTTAATGGCTATCTTGATAGCTCAATGAGATATATATATTTGATTATTCTGACTATTGAATAAGTTGCAGTCAATATTTTTTTGTTCCAATCCCGGGACTCAACTGGAGAGAGTGGAAAAAACTGTTCAGCAACTAGTACAGCCCTGCGCTCAGTGTGCATTCTTCTCTCGTCCTAGCTAGACAACAACAGCAACAATAACCAAAGACACTACAACACCATTGTCCCAACCCCTCGGGAAAGTTCAGGAAAAGACGGGACGGGACGAAATCTCCTTCATCCTTCCCCTGGCCTAGGACGGACGAACTGCCCCGTTGCGAACACTGCACATGCAAAGAAAGAATACCGGGAAGGATGCAGAGGCCTTACCCCACCTTGCACGAATTCTGTCTTATATGCTTATAAAGGATGGATTTAGGCTGGAGTCTATCACTGCAGAGTGCGTCCACTGCAGACCACGAGGTAAGTTACCTGGCAGCCACCACCAACAGAGATAGACCTGTTGTGCATATGACCAGAAGCCCGGCAAGAGATTCTATCTTCTTTAGTGAGACTGGGTTCTAGCGGAGACTTGACTTGGACATGCTGGGACTCCGCATTGGGGGTCCGTACAGGCCTGGTTGTGGTAGTTGGTACTTTTGTCTGTTTTATTCCTAAAGTGAAGGTTTCTTTTGGGCTATGGTTCCGTCGCACAAAAGCTCATCTACATTTGTCCTCTAGGTATAAACGATCGCACTGATGAGCGGGGAGAAATGCGTCACTCAACAACAACAACAGTCTCTCGCTCAACGACACCTCCACGATGCATAATGCTCTACTCTCTAACTAACTAACTAAGGGCTATAACAGGAGAATATGGGAATCACAAAGCCGTCATATCCCAGTGTTCCCAAGCGTCCAGTCTGTCCGTCTTTAGCCTAGGAGGGGACGGACGCCAAGTTTGAGACTTTCGGACGGGAAGGACGCCCAGTTGCAGTCCGTCCTGACCGATGCCCGGGACGGAGGGCGGGGCCCTATAGGTGTCTTAGTTTATGATTCATTTTCGAATTTCATGAGCATTAGGTAAGTGTTATCAAGATGTGAAACATTTTTATTCTAATGAAGAGAAGATTAGGCTCTACTATTATGTATCGAATTTCGCTATCAATCGAGCAATCCTTCCAGCGATATCCGATCCTGGTTCTGAACACCCTCACCCCATTCTACTTCCTTGAGCTACAAGGGAAGCCCGTCCTTATGTAGGACGGTAGGTAACCTAGAGGTGACACCCGTCCTTACTCAGGACGGTAGGTACCTAGCGGAAGTTACCATTTCCAAAAAAGACTGCAGGGCCCGGCCGTCAACCTACAGTCCTGCGATGTTTACAAAAGACGGACGCCATGCGCGGTTGTCCTTACCCACCCTGCCCGTGACGAATGGGACTATAGGACTCCAGGGCCCCGGCATCCGGACGGGATGGTTGGGAACACTGTCATATCCATCCATGAGGCACCACACTACTTCATGTGAGTCTCTTCCTCCGCTGTGAGCACTCCCGGCGAACTAAAACCAATAATGACAAACATATGCCACCTGCGGGCTCCCACCTCTTTCGCGCTGGCCTTACAGCGCCTCCGCCTTCCTTCCAGCTCTCGCGAAACCTGCACGACCCCAAAACTATCGCCCATTCCTGCATTCGTAATACTTTTCGAAGGGTGCAAACTAAACGCCTAGAGCTGAAGGTATACGCTCGAATCCTCAGCGCATATCCAAAGCTACTCTTGGAATCTATCTGAACAAAGGAAGTATTGTGAGTATGGTAAGCAGTACCATTTTCAACAGATGTGCTCGACCTTGATTCTTAATATCGGCAGTCTGTGGACACCCCGCCGCTTTGTTCCACCCCTTTGGGGGGAACTGCCAGCCCTGGACAGGACGGGACGGCTATTTGAAGTCTGACCAGGGCTGCTGAAGTTGAGGATGGCCACGTTTGGGCAGGAGATCGGAGCATACAGGGTCAGATATTTGGATTCAGGGGAGGGGGGGTGGATGGGGTGGACTGCAGGTGACCGCTGGGGAGTATTGAGGGCAGCTGGGAAAGGGTGAGAACGTCAAGGGACTATTAAGGACGGGCCGGAAAGAGTGAGAATGGCCAGGGACGGCAGTGGACACCAGGGGACACCAGGGGACACCAGGGAACGGCCGGGAACTGCAAGAGTGATGTCTCATGATGCGAAATGGATTCGTTTGAAGGTGTATGATTGCAGTTTTGCTAGTACACGAGTTCCGAGTGCTGGGATTATATTGCCCTATGGTCCATCCAGCCCTCACCTTCCCAGGCGTAGTCCGTCCTATCCCCCAGAAAAAGATGAGGTATTAGCCATAGCCCGTCCCATTCTCCCCTCACGAGTTTTAGACTTGTATGGTGATAATGAAACGAAATGATAAACTCCAAGGAACTCACACATAAACCGATCGCACTCAGGAGCAGGGAAAAAACTCTTTGGTAACTTCACAACTACCACAGTCTCTCGCTTAATGACACCTACATCAACATCTCTCCCAACAAACTAACTAACTAACAAGATGTGATCCCAGTGTTCCCAAGCGTCCAGTCCGTCAGTCTTTGGCCTAGGACGGGACGGACGCCAGGTTTGAGACCTTTGGACGGGACGGACGCCCAGTTGCAGTCCGTGCTGACCTATGCCCGGGACGGACGGCCGGGCCATATAGTTGTCTTAGTTTATGTTTCATTTTCGAATTTCATGAGCCTTAGGTAAGTGTTATCAAGATGTGAAACATTTTTATTCTAATGAAGAGAAGCTTAGGCTCTACTATCATGTATCAAATTTCGCTATCAATCAACCAATGCTTCCAGTGATATCCGAACCTGGTTCTGAGCACCCTGACCCCATTCCACTTCCTTGAGCTACAAGGGAAGCCCGCCCTTATGCAGGACAGTAGGTAACCGACAGGTGACGCCCGTCCTTACTCAGGACGGTAGGTACCTACCGGAAGTTACCATTTCCAAAAAGACTGCAGGGCCCGGCTGTCAACCTACAGTCCTGCGGTGTTTACAAAAGACGGACGGCATGCCCGGCTGTCCTTATCTACCCTGCCCGGGACGGACGGGAGTATAGGATGGTTGGGAACATTGTGTGATCCGCTGTTATGCACTTCCATGCTGCACAATCCACTGTCCATTTCTGAACAAGTATATCTCAGTTGAGAGTCACAGGGGATTATTCGGCATGCATGCGCGCTTGCTTTATGTCTTTTCTATTTTTTCTTAGTGACTAGTTACTAGTCCCTTTGTCAGTCCTTATTACTGATTGTCAATCATGGTGGAGGAACAGTATTCCCAAGTCTCCAGTCTGTCTGTCTTTTGCCTAGAACTAGACGGATGCCAAATTTATGGGATTTGGATGAGAAGGATGCCAATTGTAGTCCTTCCTAACCGATGGCTATGACCAGTATTCCCAACAGGGCAGTCCGTCCGTCCTGGGGGAGGACGAGAGCAGACAACATTTTATCGTCCCGTCCCGTCTTTGTCTGAACTTGCCCGACAAGTAAGAGCCAAGCACCAGGACTGATGACATTGCGTCGTCTCGCCAGCGTCCCCCAGCGTCCCCCAGCGTCCCCCAGCGTCCCCCAGCGTCCCCCAGCGTCCCCCAGCGTCCCCGGCGGTCCCATGTAGTTAACTGCCGTCCCCGGGCAGAAGTTGTCTCACGTCGTGGGGCTCGTCGTCACGCCAAATTACTGACCTCCTGGGAATTCAAGGAAGAGGACAAACTACATTTTACCGTCCCGTCTCGTTTGGGGTCTTGACTGTTGGAAAGCACCGGCAATCACTGCGTGCGCACTATATTTGGTGTTTGGACCTTTTCCTATATTTCCTTGTTGTTTGTTACTAGTTCCTTTTGTCAGTCATTATAAATCTCGGAGGAGCGGCGAGTATACATAGTTTGTATACTAGTGGAGGGATTCGCAGAGGTGGCTGGAAATGTGCGGAGAGGAAAGTGATGAGTGGGTCGCAACAGAGTGGGAGTTGGTGAGCGATCATGTTCACCGAAGGATTTCCGGAAAAGAAGATATGTGGTGGGGTCTCTTGTATTTAAACGATCTGCTCTGCCATAGATATACGGATAAGTCAGGCACACATTGAATCAATATACACACATTTCCTCCTTGGCTTCTTTGTACTTCTTCAGCTTTCTAGCACGTACTTCCCCTATCCAGACCTCATAACAATATTGACTGTCCCCCAGCTGGGGCCTACGGGTGTAACATGTGTACATGTTCCGGTAACGGTACACAGGAGCGGGCAGTGCAGGATCTCCTATGTTTAGTTGATTTATATTTGGTTTATTTGATTTGATTTCAGCTCCGCCACTGTCTCTGAGTCAGATAGGCTATGCTATTGTATTGCTATGTTTAGTTTGCTTTGCTGGAAGTTTATATTTAGGATTCCGGGTATGGAATGATAAAAAAAACATGTAGCACGGGTGGAGGCTGAGCCATGTTTCTTTCTTTGGTCTTGCAGGGTTACAGGATTCCGGTATGTGCGCAGCGACTGGTAATGATCGTGATTGGAGGAAGGCCATCGCTCTTGGGTTTTGTATTTAAACCAGTCTCCTGGCTAGCAGGAGACAGCAGACTTCGACGGACCTTCAGTATAAGAATACACTTGGTTGAACAGCAATCCCTGAGTCCCTGAGTCCAATGTGTCCTTCAACTATTATCCTTCTAGCTACCGGTCCCTTAAAGCCTCCATTAGCACCAGCGCTAGCAGGTCTATTGCCGGTGCTATTGTATTTTCATTAGAGAGGAATAAACCTGGTACATTTTTTTGCCTACAGCAGGTGAAACCCCTTTGTTCTCCAGATTGGGAACAGCCTCGTAGGATTGATCACCCTCCCAGTATCTTGATCACTAGTGAGCAGCAGGAGCGGCAGGGAAAAGAACTCCCGGCTCAGGTGCTACATTCACAATAGCAGAACGCCGGAGCAGAAGCTTTAGCAGGTCTGGTAGGGCCTACAATCATCTTTCAGCAGAACCGACAGACGAGACCCCAGAACCAACCACACAGGAACCAACCACTGGGCTGCGGCCCACCCCAGGCTGAGCAGATACACTATCAAGCACATGTCACCTCCTGCCAGGAGATCTGGACACAGATTCAGACGAAGACCACAACCTCACAGCTGAGGAACTCATTCAAAGAGAAGCCTGGCCGCTTGAGGAAAGAGCAGCAGCAAGAGCATCAGCCGAGCAAACTTCGGAAACTGAACGCCCACCAGAACGCCCTACTACAAGAAGGTGGCGAGCACCCAGCATTCCAGGAGTCTTTGGAAGTCAGACACGAACTAGAGCGCCCTCCCGAGAGCATAGAGACCAACCACTAGCTGGTACATTCATCCCAGATACACCAGAAAGACCCTGAAGATCCAGGAGCGCCAGAGAGCACCTTGAACGACCAGATGCACCATCCCCAGCCCCAGACCCACGTACAGGCACCGTGGCACACCCAGGTCTGGCCAGGTTGCCCCCTCCTAAGGTCCCTAAACCGCCCATGTTTAGCGGTGAAGGAGAAGACCTCAAACCAGACAAACTCAAGCGATGGCTTAGAACAGTCAAGAAGTACCTGGCGAGATCATGACTGAACGATGACTCCCCTGAAGTGGCGGACTACTATCGCTTTTACATAGAAGAGAAAGCAAGCAACGCATTCCAGACAATAGATAGAGAGGAAGAGAACCTCACCCTACCGCTGCGGACACACCGCCTTCAGCAGCTATTCGAATCCTCTACAGCCACTGATGACACCTATCACCTGTGGGAGAATATCCGCCAGGCAGCAGGTGGACAGCCAGCACGCATAACGAAGATACCTGGAGAGCTAGCTGACCTCAAAGGATCCCTTCCACCAGGATCTATCTCAGACTATGCACAGAAGCAACGATACTACTATAGTATGCACAGAAGCAACGATACTATGCACAGAAGCAACGATTTCTTGATGCTATGGACTCTACACTACGCCGCAATGTTGAGCGCCAGCTCAGACCAGAAGATACCGGGGACCAGATGGTGGCTGTAGCAGAACGCTATGACGCTACTATGTACAGAACTGGCGGCTACAAAGGCAGTAATAGAAGCCATGCTTCTGGCAGCAAACCTCATATACCAAAGAACGAGAATACCAACCGCAAGCCCTCTATCACATCAATGTACAGGAATACAGGCAAAGAGAAGTCCCCGGCCAAGAAAAGGACATATACCAAGTCCCACAAGCCAAGTAAGGCTGTGATGAGTCCCGCAAGGCAGAAGGAGCCTGTTTCTACTGTGGCGAAAGCAGAGACATGGCAAATGAATGGCCAAAGAAAGATGTGAAGACCAACCATGTTCGCCTCTCTGAGGAAAGCCCAGACAGCAGTGAAGGCGAATGTGAGCCTGATACAGACAGCACAGAGAAGCTAGATGGCAGCGGCTCTATCAGAACCTACAAGACTACAGTAGGCACGCCTAAGCACTGGCCATTCCAGGGACGCGAATGCACTATCAACATCAATTGCAAGCCCGCCAGAGCCCTCACAGATACAGGAACCATCGGCGGTACCCAGATATCCAACAAATTCGTTACAACACACAACATCCCCTACACCGTGAGTGCTAGGAAGAATCCCGTCACCCTGAAGGGGGCAGTTGAAGGATCGGGATCAACTAGCAACTTCTCTGTTGACATTGTGATTCAGCTAGGCAAGATGAGAGTTGACAAGGTGCCAATGCTGGTCATGCCAGTATCAGACTATCATATCCACTTCAGTATGGACGATCTCTTAAGGCTAGAAGCAGTCATCGATTGCCAAAAGAACAGCATTTACTTCTCCAAGTACAAAGTCAGAGTTACCTGTGACGGAAAATCTAAAGAGTCTAGATCAGCCATGACGAAGCCAGATGAGGTACCAGACTTCCGGGCAATGTTCCCCAACGTATCCGTCAAAGACGTATTTGAAGAACTGCCCCCATTACGCAAGATAATGCACAGGATAAGGCTCATAGACACGACAAAGCTTTTGAAGACACTCACTTTCAAAGCGCCACATGCCTTGCTGTCCAAATACAAGGCATGGATCAACAAGTAGATGAATGCTGGTATCCTCCATAGGACCAGTGTGCCTGGAGGAGCCAGCATGTTTGTGGAAGCAAAATGCGATGGCAGAATCTGACCCTTGGTAGATCTCCGCATTAGGAATGATAACACCCAGGCCGATTACACACACATCTCAGAACAAAACACTATATTAAATGCGGTAGCCAGAGGACAATTTCCGCAGCAAGATAGATTTCTGTCACGCCTACTTCCAGACCAGAGTGCATCCAGATCATGTGAAGTACAACACTATCAAGACACCCTTCGGTGGCTTTACCAGCCAGGTCATAATGCAAGGAGACATGAATGCTCCCTAAACCTTTGTGTGTACTATGAAGGACCTATTCGATGCCCAATCAGGCAGGAACATATGGGTCTACATTGACGATATGTTTGTCTTCAGTGACACCTTTGAAGAGCATGTTAAGGACGTTACGAACGCCTGCAGTAAGCTGCAAAACGCCGGCTATTATGCCAACCCAAAGAAAGGTGTTTTCTTTGCCACAAAACCCAATATCCTGGGCCATATGATAGACGATCATGGTATCCACCCTGCACTCCCGAAAGTCCTGACCATAATGGACTGGACAAGACCAGAAAGCCAGAAAGAACTACAGCGATTCAATGGAATGGTTAATTATATCTCGCAGTTCATTCACAACATCGCCACCATCACAGCCCCGCTCACAGAGCTAAGTGGGAACGCGGAATGGCTGTGGACGGATCTGCAGGAAGCCGCCTTCGAAGCGGTCAAGCAAGCTGGAGATAAGCCCAAAGTCCTTAGACCGATCGACTATAATAAGCTAGATATGATATGGCTTTTTACCGATACATCCCCTACAGGGCCAGGCGCTTGGAGAGGCCAAGGACCAACCAGAGATGCAGCCTGACCTGCGGCATTCCCCAGCAGGAAGCTGACGCCATCACAAAGCAACTACCCGACACACTAACAGGAAACACTTGCAATCATTGAGGCTATGCAAGCATTGGCTCCCTATTTGCTACCCAGGCAATTTACACTAGTTACAGACCATGAAAGCCTCACTAAACTCATGACATAAAAGAATCTCAATGGATGACAGCAGAGATGGCTGACGCATATCAGTCGCATTGATTTTAAAATAGAATACCAGCCAGGAGCCATCAATTTCCTAGCAGATTACCAATTGAGAATCCATGAGGGAACTCCAGGGCCGCTAGAAATAAGTCTCAGGGACCCCACTATCGATTATGACAGCCTTGAGCAGCCTGACCCTACACAACCTCTACAAATCAATACAAGCTACGCCTCCTCTACCGATTTTACCATTGAATCTGGCGACGCCATTTACCACTCAGGCGAAGCCCAAACCTCTCCCATCCTTACCCGCAGTGACTCTATGAGTCGCTGCTGCCCTGAATACCCCACGGACGAGATTACCAGCAATGTAGTGACTCGCTGCCAGAAGCGTAAGGCCTCTGCTTCCTCACCAGCTACTTCAAGTGCATCCAGCAACGATAGCAGAATATCAATTGGAAACTCTTGGGGTGATAATAGATGTCTCCCAATCTCTGGTGAAATGGAACGACGATACTCAGAGAAGAGCTGGATGTCATGCACTGACGATGAGTGTGAAATACACAAGCATGAAAAGAAAGGTGCAGGGTTAGGGTTAGGAATTAAGTAGATTGATCTAGAGACAGAGTACAGTACAGGACCAGACCTACTGCCAGGGCGAGAGCATTGAAGAGTCTGAGCAAGTAACACAACAAGTAAGAAGACAGCTGCTCTAAAGGCAGAGACATCTGAGATGAAGGGAAACAAAACAAAGAGCAACCCCAAAGGATCAGTATAAGGCCCACATCAGGCGCAGTAGTGGGTACCACTACTGGTGTAGTAGTACCCAGGGGGCTGTTCAGAGGAGACAGGTTACCAAGCAAGCCCAGCAACTTGGCTCAACTCTAGACAGGGCCATACCGACAAGCGCATATGGAGCCCCCCTCAGGAGTGGGAGTACGAGGCCCTACCCACTGGCCGAAAGAGAACAGGAAACAGTAAGAGAACAAGAAGTAATAACAGGGCAGAAAGAAGCAGTAACCTTTGTCAAATCAGATGAAAGATGTATAAAAAGAGGAGAAAAATGATGATAAATATAAGACAAACTTTTAATATGGCCAAAATAACAATAATAAGTGAAGAAACTCAACTCGCATACACTATAAGGAGAGATGATCAACGAATTGCATACACTAAGATCAGGACAAGAACAACAGGTAAAAACAGGGAAGAACAATAAAAAATAAGAAAAGGCTATTGTGCAGGAGCATTAGCCCTTAGTAGATTGGACATGGTAAGTGCCCAGAAGTCGAGTATCATGCGTGCCTTATCCCAGAGCCGTTGGTTGAGTAGAAAATCCACAATGAGGTACTTGATACTAGGATCAAGAAGCTCACTATCAAGATCCAAGATGAATTGTTGTTCTGCAGTGAGGCCTGGGTCAGGATAAGGCATACAAGTTGTATGACCTCTATAAAATCTCTCTCCACAAACACATTTGCGTCCCCAGCCAAAGACACCGCGACGCCAAGCAAGGAAGCGCGCTTGGTCTGCTTCAAGAGCGGTGAGTACAGAGTCACAATCCATTCCAGGAACGCGGTCAGTTAGTAGTCCAGGAATGCAAATTTGGAGAAGCTTAGGAGACTTGGCGTCTACCAATCGTATCTGATTGTACTTTTGAAGGGAAAGGTCTTGGAGAATTTTCTCACGGAGAACAGGAAGAGAAGTCTGTCCAAGGGTAGGGAGATGAGGGGTGAATACTGCAGGTGGGTTGAGAAATTGGTATAGAAGAGGGTGGCGGTTGCGGACAGCAATCCTGTGAGTGGTCTTGGGATACCAGAGATTCTTGTCCAGGATTGCCTGTAATGGATTATTCTTGTCCTGTAACAGGTTTATTCCTGTCTAACGAAAAATACAATAGGACCGGCGATAGACCTGCTAGCGCTGGTGCTAAGGGAGGCTTCAAGGGACCGGTAGCTTAGAAGGATAATAGTTGAAGGACAAATTGGGCTAAGGGACTCAGGGATTGCCGTTCAACCAAGTGTATTCTTAGACTGAAGGTCTGTCGAAGTCTGCTGTCTCCTGCTAGCCAGGAGACTGGTTTAA
>Ga0307510_10001870_pt1 | contig 23619 bp, 38 predicted proteins | sample 12_EM_MG_FD_207224 | JGI IMG/M metagenome (GOLD analysis project Ga0307510, IMG submission 207224) | Populus trichocarpa ectomycorrhiza microbial communities from riparian zone in the Pacific Northwest, United States - 12_EM | ecosystem: Host-associated > Plants > Roots > Unclassified | place...
AACGGTAAGGCCCACGCATACCATCGATGTTTTCCGTGACAGAACTTACCCTGCTAGGTGAGCAAAGCAAACATAACATCTACTGCCTTCGAGATGTACACGCGGCTGTACTACACGTTAAATGTGGCTGTATGATTCTAGCGCACGGTTGTCGAATAACTTAACACGGTCAAGATTTACACCGCTTTCAGAGCGGCGCGGCCGCCAGGGCTGCTTCTTTCCCTTGCGGTGTCAGCGACATGTTCTATATCAGAAGTCTTCGCACAGGCTGGACATCGAACGTTGACCAAGTCAAGTTGATTCCTCCCGGAAAAGAAACAGCGACAGAAAATTTTACCTTGCCCTCGGGTGGTGATAATCCGATGATAACCTTGAGCCAGAGGACAGGATGGACAGCCACCACCCCATTCAATTCAATAACTTTTGGTTTCCGATCCCGTGCCAGGTATCAGCCCGCTATTCCAGCAGAATGTTCTCCCGCAGAGCCTCGTCGGTTTGACGGCGCTAAACCATCACGCCTTTTCCTAGGACCATAGTGGTGGCACTGTATGCATGTTGTTGCGGGCATGCCCGATCCACATCGAAAAAGACGATGAGACGTATTGTGACTGCGAACGCTTTTCATCAATACCACAGTAAATCCCTTCTTGGGGTTCATCGGTCGTGCTCGTGGCCTTTTCAGTACGGATCCGGATCCAGTTCCGAGCGGTTCCGAATCGTGTTCGGTGGTGACGGCACAGTGCTTGTCTGACACCTTCCATCTGCCAGCTCAGACCCGGGAAAACAGAGAGGCAGTGTAGGCCCAAGGATGGGGAACGTTGGATTGTCTTCGCCAAGGGCAATAGCAGCATTTTTGGTTTGATTTCCGAACCCACCCAATTGTGCTTGTCTGTGAAGCATGGAATTCCACTTAACACCGCCCCGACAGATACGCCGTCCGTGAAAGTGGGACATCGTACCTGGCTATGCTGGTATAGAAAATACTTTATCGATAGTAACCCCAGATAGCCATATCCACGGAGCATCCCTCACGATCTCGGCATAGCAGTACTGTCGTTTCCGCTTTCGGTATGACACCACAAATAAACTGTACTACTTTGAGGATGCTGACCGCTTGCCTAGAAAGTTTGAAAAAAAGATCGCGCCCGTACTCGAGGGTGTACCCAACGTTGGGGGAGGGAGAACGGGGCACGAGTATGACCCCGCACATCTGATTATGAAGAAAACAAGCAGGTACAACGTCGCTGTGTTGAATTGTATTATTGTACAGATGAGTTGATAGAACGGGTATGCATATCAAAGCGAAACCAAGACGAGCAGAGTCAAGCCTCTTCCAGGGACATAGGATCAAAGCGGTTTACGGTGCTCATCATGTCCGATCCTTTCCGAACAAAAACGAGCTAGAGTTTTTTGACGACAATCAGTACCACAAGATAAAGGTGACGGCGAGAAAGCGACGCACCATGTAAGGATTCGCTGTCGAGCCAGTTGTGTCTGCGAGCACTTCGTCCTTCGAGACGACGCTCACTTCCGAATCGTTATACTTGAACCACGAATCAGGATTCTCGGGCAGGTGCCGCGAGTAGAAAAAGTAATGGCCCCACTGCGGCGTTGACCCGCGATGGATGAACACAGATGTGAGTTCGTAGGCAGCCTCATGCTCATCCTTCCAAATGTCTTCGAGCTCCTGCTTCATATTGGCTGCGCCTGCGCGCAGTGATTCAAGCTCATCTTTGACGTAGTCTTGCTCCGCGGTCAAATCCGACAGCAATTGGTCGTCCACTTCCGGTAGAGGGATGATCTCATTTAAACTCTTGAGAATATCATGAGTGTTGCCGAGAGCCGACGTGAACGGAGCATACTGGAATTGTTTTAGACGTCAATAGATTCACAATGTTCTCTAATGAAATGTGAACACTACACGCGCACCTTTCCTGTTGTCAGAAGGTGGATCCGATCGCGGAATCGGCTCAGGTCCGTGATAATGCCCTTTGAGCGTACCCTCTTGTCCGGATTGGCACTGTCCAGGAAGCGATCCATGCAAATCGTCTCGCCAAACTTCACGTATGCTTGTGATTTCCACGATTGGCCCGTCTCGCGATCCCATTGGACGCGCTATTTGGGAGGTCGAACAGAATTTGAACCGCGGGCCCAAGTGGATAACCAGCCAACTACACATACCTGAAGTTGGATTTGTAACACAGGTGGGAGGTCGACCAGAGTAATCTCCATCGAGACTGTGTTCGAGTCCAACTGCGCTGTTGAGTGGAAATAACTACTGAGGCCGTCGTATAAGTCGTATCCTTCGTCGGACACGCTAACAGGGAGGATGGAGAAGACGTTTTCGTTTTCGTGGGTAGACAGAGCCCGTGAGCTTTCAGACGTTGGTGCGACCAATCGTTGCCGCAAGGACCCATAGAACAAGCTGCTCGACAGAAGTTGGATGGCTGCTCGGGCCAAGAATTCAAGGGCCACGTACCGTTTCACTACGCTTGACTTTCCGTCTTCCGATTCGTCCAACCCGTCAAACTTCAACAGAGCTGTCTCGATTTGAAAGACGCAGTTGTCCATGCATTCCGAGACGTCATGCTGTCGCCCTGAAACGCAACCACCGATTAGCTCACGACCTCAGAAATAATGTAACCATTGCACGCACCGAACATCATAACCGATTCTGCCGTTTTCCGTGGTGGTAATGGCGGCGGTTTCGGGCCCGACTGGGCTGGCGCTTCAACGTCCTTCATCTCAATCTCCGCGTCACCGCTCACCCCCGATGGCCCGGCGTCCGGCCCCTTTGAGATGATGACATAGTTGTCCTTGTCCGTGACCGAATCAATGGACATTCGAGATCCAATCTCCTTATCCCGCGAGCGTTTGCCAAGTACGGAAGATGATGATGCTCCTGGAGAACCTACCGGAGAACCCGTGACAGGTCCCGCACGAGGCTGCGCGTCTTCCACGAGCGTGGCGTCAGTATCGTTTGACGAGTCCGTCGCAGTCTGTTCTATATCATCCTCCTCATCTTTGGAAGTGACGAGCGCAAGCTTCGCTAGTTCCACCGTCGGCGTAACAGAAGCGTTATCAGCATGTTCGAGGTGCCAGAAGAGTTCAGCAAGTTCGCTGACGACTAGAGTTAAATGAGTAACAAGCCAAGCTAAAAGCGTGATCACACGAACACTTCTTTGAACGTAGGATCTCTTTGCGCGTGACCAGGCGTCCACCAACGCGATGTCGCTTCAGATCATCGTCCGTAAGCTTGTCTTCGTCCATACTTTTCCCGGAAGAGTCCTGTAAGGGCGCGATAGCCTCCCGAAGGTCCTTAATTGTATAGAAGTACTGTGCCGTATTCCAGATCCGGGGAGCGTAGTGAAGAACATGAGCGTGGCATACCTGTAGAAGCGAGTTCAAGTAGCATGTGTTTCCGAGCTGGTTGAGGCCTCTTGGCCAATCCTGACGCGTGGCGAGGACGACCTCTCCCGCTAGGTGTGGGTGTGAGTCTCGTAATTCTGAGTCTATCAACCGAGAAGGGTTACGTACGGTCGCTGCCAGTCTCGAGGAACTTGCGCAGACGATCGCTATCCCTCATCTCCGCGATGACCGAGACAGCCTCTCGCATCCTATCCACCTGATTCGGCTGATCCTCGACCTACGCCACATATTTAATCAAGGCACAGCTTTCCTTGCAACGAAAGATGTGCTTACCCGCATTGAGAAGATGGTGATGAGCATCCCATCGTCGATCTCGGCAGGCACCTCGAGTGTCGAATACGCACGTTCAGGGGTCATACCACCATCCTTCGCCTGTTCCCACTTCTTCCACAGCGCCTCGCTCCCGCGCATCTCTGCAATTCGCCGGAAGGCATCGTTCGCGTTCGAAATCCGCTGCCCATCGCCGCTTTCGCGCCAAGCACGCCGGATGGCCTCCCTCCACGCATTCTCAACGAATTCATCTGGCACATCGTCATCATACTCGACGCTGAGGTTTTCATGGATGCCAAAACCAAGGATAGGTGGCGTTTCCTGGAAATTTTCATTCGTAAACCGGCCACGCTCTCGCTCATCAAGGATGAAGGACTGGAGGGTTTGCGACGGCTCATCGGTCATATTCATGACCATTTGGCAGATATTGAAGTAGGAAGTGAAGTACTCGACTGTTTGTGCAGGATTGCAGCGGGCCTGAGCAAAGTAAGCAAATGTGAGCAGGTCTGCGGGATTGACGTCAGAGGGTGAGAACGGAATCATGTCTGTTCAATTCACCTGGAGAATACGTCGTCTTTGTCAAGCCGAGATTCATGATGGGATCATCGATTTTATCATAGTCACTTAGAATTTGAGGGAGCTGCCCTCGAGCGACTGTAACAGTGAGGTCAAGGTTATTATCTCCTAAGAAAGCGAGCTTACTTTGATCTGGATGAGCACCAATGGCGCGTTGATATTCCTCGCGTGCACTATCAAGTTTGACCCAAATCTTGTGCGCGCCCACGTGAGACTTGAGTGCGGGGGCTGTGAATGCGTGTGGTTATCAGTCAGGTGCCATGCTAATCGCATAGATTGTGGGCCTACCAAGCCTCTTCGAGTAATCAGCTACCCAGGCGCTAAGCTCCACCCAGGCACGAAGCAACTTGCTGCGTGCAAGCCTGCCAGCAGACGAGGTAGGGTCTATGTTAGGTGGACTCAGCGTAATATCCTGCACAGGTCCAACTACAGTTGTAGTTTCAAATCCCAGAGTTTCAAATAGACGAGACCTGGAACCAAGAACATGGGGGCTGAGCGAAGAGGCAAAGGAACAGAGGTGGTACAAGACTCACAGTGTAGGGCTCCAACCCAGCTTGGATTGGAATGTCTTCCTTGACACTGGAAGTGACCGATTTTCGGCCCTCCACACCCGATTCTCTATGATGCTATTGCGCAACGCATGATCATGACCATGAGCAGGTCCCATCAACAGCGCCGAATGAGACCCTTACGTTAGAATTGTCTCAAGAGTTATGAGTGCTGCAACCTCCCCACTCTTATCTGGAGGTGGGTTCTCTATCTTGTTTTTGACTAAATCTTCAATCAACTTCACAGGGACGACGCCCGGAATGACATCCGATGCAATGACGTGGAAGGAGCATTGGCAACAGATGTAGAGATCAAGGAGATCACCTTCGCCCTCCTCGCGATCAGTATCCATCTGAGTGTCATCCGTCACTTGCCCTAGTGCGGACATCTCCACAGACGGATCGTCACCTCGGAGGGTCATCTTGCGATGACGATACTTGGACCGCTCTTCGTTCTCCCACTGGCTCGCGTTGAACGGAGGCGTGAGGCGGCGTGCGTCGAAGGCGCGTTGATAGGCGTGGAAGTGATGCGTGATGTTGTTGGGACCCAACGGTTGCTCACCATCGCCGATGCACGAGTTCGTCAACTTGCGACGGACGGAGTCGGGGAGTGTGCCCTTGAACGAACGGGACAGAGGGGGGTTGACGGAGGACGATTTACAGACAAGAAGAACCCAGCCATTATGCTTTCGGCAGTAGTATGCGCGTGGGTGCGGGACAGCAGTGCGGACTTCTGCTGCAGTGGGATAGTGGAAGGAAGAGGTGGGAGTTTGCAATGGTTGGCCGCTGTGCGCGGAGGATGCGCTTTCGTTAGGCCTGTGCTGGTTCGGCGATTCGGATTGCGCGGGATGCGGCTGCGTCGTTGTCTCTGTGGTGGTAGAGGTCACGGGTGGTTTCAAATCGGGAGGGTTCACAGTTACGGAGAAGAGTGTATGTTCAGGGTGGTGAAGTCTGTCTGCAAGCTCGGGGGGTAGGATGCCATGGCCGGGGCGGTTGTGGGCTGCGCGGACTCGCGCATTCCACCATTGTATCTCCTCAAGTTCGTCCCGCCCATCGATGGTGACTGAACGTCGCGTAGACTCAGAGGTCCAACCACCTTCGTACGTGCCCCAGGTCGACGAAGGACCGTTAGCGAGCCACTGGTTAGTCGAAGCGAAAGGGTTGTTGGACGAACTCCCATGATGCTGTCCATTGTAAGAGGACCACGGCGTATCCGAGCTCTGCCAGTAACCTTCCTGTGGTTGGGTGTCATACACAAACGGGCGGGCATCGTGATTGGCAGTGTGGTCCCCCGGAGGGGGAAATTGGTCGGATTCGTCCGGAACCAGCTCGGGCTCACGAAAGGCGTCCTTTTCAGACGGCTGTTTTGTATAGTGACCTGTCGATGCAGAGCCCATAGTCGGGGCTGCGGGACGGTTGGGTAAGGGTGGTTGGCGCTGGTTCTGACTTGCATAGAACGTCGACGGAGAAATGGTCGCCACCCCGCGTGGTATCGGTGCAGCGTCTGTAGGTGGATCGGAGGAGTTGCTGTTATTGGCCATGGGGATAGAGGTGGTGTAGGGCGAAGGAAGATGGACGCGAGGATTATGAGGATAATGTAACGATTTTCCCGTAAGGCGCTCTCTAAGCTTTTCGAGTGAGCACGAGGTGATAGAAGAGGTGTGAGAGAGATTGTCGGGGGATCGTTATTGATAGTATGGAGAGAGAAAAGCTTGCCCCGCTGCGGGATGTGCCAGTGCCCGACCGTCTCAATTGTAGATGACGCGTACACGCGATCAAGCCTTTCTCGTACGTTATCATACTGGCAGAGCTATTCTTGCGTATCACTCCCTTTCGAGACGGTTTCTTTCAACGCGAACTATTCTCAGCCCGAACAACTTGAACATGTGTAAGGACAGTGGTTGGGCAACGCCCCTACAGGTCAATGTTGTCATCCATTCATATGCTGTCTTATCGCCTTAGCCGTCGATATATGACAGTTATATGACCCCAGACTGTCGCCGCTTCACGGTGAGTGTCCGACAAAAGTACGTACGATCATGCCACCCCTTTTGCCCCAGTCTTCGTGAGAAGGTGATATTGTTCCCTTGTTGACCTTGCCATGCACGGTCGCGTAGGATATGATCCCGCACTGGCACCTATCGAGAGAGGTAGATGTCGTGTTCAGACTGCAGTACATGTAGTTCATGTTACCTGTACCTACTCTGCCTGACTTGACTTGGGAATAAAGAACTTGAACCAGGGATAAGGGTTGTTGCGGTAGGTTACCCGCCGCGTCTCTCCTGCCGCTACCAGCACATCGCCAGCTCAGGCTGTGTGCTCTAGCAATCGCCAAAATGTTGCCCGTTCTTGTTGCACTCTTCTCAATTCTGTCCGTTGTCCTAATATACCATGCGGCATCTGAATCTGCCGTCAGTTTGTCTCCACAGGGATGCAGAATGTCTTACATGTCTCCATCCTACCTTACCCAATCTCAATTTGATGCATCCTGGACACCCCTGGCCAAGCGGTACTCCCTCTTACTTTACAGAGAAGTCGGTTGGGAGGATAACGAGGTGAATCGCTTTCCCTCTCATCTACTTTTGCCTCACGAACCAAGTAGCCCCGTGGTGTTCCAGTCCTTTTCATCCCCGGAAATGCAGGGTCTGCGCACCAGATCCGTTCGATAGCTTCGTCAGCCGCAAGACAATACTACGGGTCTCCGCATACACCTGCGCCCGAGTTCACCTCGCGTGGCATAAAGCCTCTAGACTTCTTCGCAGGTGCGTACCCCTCCTCTCGGCTGCGTTCCTTCCAACTTAGGCGTCATCAGTCGAGTATAATGAAGACCTCTCCGCGTTCCATGGCCCAACTCTGGATGTTGAAAGAGATTACGCCATCCGCGCCATATCCTACATACTCTCTCTTTACCCAAGAGGTACAACCATCGTCGTCATGGGCCATTCCATGGGAGGTGTTGTTGCAACATCTCTCCTTCCATCTCCAAACATTTCCGCTATTATCACCATGTCGACCCCCCATCAAATCCCACCCGCACGGTTTGACCGCCGTGTTGCCGCCATCTATGAAAACAACCAAGCTGCGCTTACAACAGCCAACATACCCATTTTATCGCTGTGCGGGGGCGCAACAGATGTCATGGTTCCCTCAGAGTCGTGTATCTTACCAGAAGGAACAAATGGGAACGTTTATCGACGAACGATTTTCAGCAGTGCTCTTGAAGGGTGCTGGACTGGCGTAGGACACCAAGCCATGGTCTGGTGTCATCAGGTACGCTGGCGTGTCGCCCGAGCGGCACTAGAATTAGGTGCTGCTTCCTCCTTCATGGAGCGAGACCTCATCCTTGACCGTTGGCTCCGCGATGGACGCTCCCTCTCTTTTACCTCAGAACCCCCTGCTCGACTTGATTTGACTCGAGAAAGCTACGTTGTTCTACCTCCGGGGCGTTTCGTCTTGCGTGATTTGCGCAAGCCGAAAGCTGTATACCTTGCACCAGTTCCGGAGGCCAGTCATCCCACTAGATTTGCGGCCTATGTTTCCGAAGGCTCAGTTCTGTCGATGGCACCCTATCATTCGTCCTCATTATCTGTGACGTTCTACTTGTGCACCTCCCCGTTTGATGATCCATCTGACACCTTATCTCCCCCTGCTTGCGAAGAATGGCATCCCAACAACCTGAAGCTTATTCCCGACACTTCGCCAGAAAGGCCATTTCCTATACCACATGAAGGTATTGACGAGTCAGGTGGTGTCGTTGTCTTCGAAGCGGTTTTACCAGGACATAGTAACCAACATCGTTGGGTCGCTATAGCTTATTCCACTAATGAGGAGCGCGGTTGGATACTTGGCGACTTTGTTACTGACGGGCCTATTACGACGAAAATCAACGTCCGCGGTACGTAGCGATTCAAAGCCCAACTTCTCCGAAACTGACGAGTAGCATGCCCAGATTTGCTCTATAAGAATGTATCCATCACGCTCGACACGAATAGCATCCTTTCCCGAATTTACCTACCACATTTGCTTTCCAACGCGTTGCTAGTTTACCGTGTCAGCGCAACGCATGCACAGGGGCACTCGTGTACAGGTGTGCATGACTGTCGCCATTCGTGCCCTCCCACTGCTCACCATGTATAGGTTCTCTCCTCCCTCCAGTCCTTGAGCACCAGTCCTTCTCGGAGGCCCACTTTCACCCGCTCACACACCTCCGTCCATTACTCCTGCATACCCACACCGGCGCACCCTTTACATCATCTCCTCACACCCGTGGTCTGAACCTCACACTGTACATGTCATCAGATTGTCAAGTAACGACTTTGCATCTGCGTGTTGACTGGTGGGGTACCATTGGCCGTGCCGGCGCCCGGTACTGGACAGCTGTGCCCGTATGGGCTGTAGGTATCGTCACGTGGTTAATGTTCACCGTTGTGAGCCTGTATGAGTGCGGAGGTGGGTCAACCATCGTCCTTCCTGCAACCAAAGCTGACACAAATTAGAAGCTCCGATACCGAGTGTATCAGAAACGATCTCACTCTTCACACGGGAAACGCTACCTCGGCTCTTGGCGGTCGCAATTGTCATATCACTCTTTCCATTACCCCAGGACTACGTACTTGGCAACGAAGGCGAGGTTGTCTTTGCGTTGCTGACACCCCTTATTATTTTGCTCTCAACTGGCCTGGTGATTGTCAGTTGGTGGACAATCCGCATTATCATGTTGCCAATTCGCGTACTGGGGCGTGGGCGTACAAGTAGCCTTGCGAGGTAACTCTACATACAATCTTCCCCCTAAATTCTGCTACTTATGCAACAAGGACAGGGGTCATAGCATTATCTCGATTCTCCTTATCTGGTTACTCGTGGCGGTCATCGTGCCCTGGCAGGTGGCATTCCTCGTTTGTTGGATCATCCATCTCGTGACCTGCGCGACACACGTTGCTCCTGCGTCGGGCGATGTGATGACGCCGGTACGCTCATTATTTAGAACGCGCAATCCTCCGACTCCCCCATCTACCTCGAGTAATGACGCGGATCATGTGCTGTTGCTCTTGACATGGTTGCTACCCCTCATGGCGCCGGTGCTCGCGGTCTGGGTACGCACGCTTGCGACAGCTGGACCCATCGCGCTTGGTAGCGTCGGCACGGGGGATCACAACTTTTTGTCAGTCGCACCGTACCTGGTCCTCGTGGAGTATGCTTCGCGAAGGCGCGACCCGCTTCTGCTGCGGCACAAGTAAGCCCTTCTGCGTCCTCTTAAGGCAGTAGCATGAAACTGACACGTAATTGCTAAAGGATTGAGTTCGTGTCGGCGCGTTGGTGCTTGCTACCGCCAGTGGCAGTTGCGTTTTTTCATGGCGCACGGTATGGATATGAGGTGTTCGATTGGGTTTGGGCCGCGGTGTCAATCCTCGTCGCTTTGAGAATACTGCCGAGATATTAGGGCGCACCGTCATGGTCGAGGGTAATGAGGTCACGAGGACAGAGCTCATTTTAATCAACCGTAGAGTGTCGTTTTAGATACAGGAGTTCGAGCCTGAGCAAATGCGCGCGTTCTTTAAGGCGACACCCGTGAGCCAATCACACAGGATTGGCAGTTGCTGATCAATAAGCGCCTAAAGATGGTCCGTGCGCGTGCTGCCTACGTATATAATCCCTACACCTTGGTTTCTGAGAACCCTACCACTCTGGCCTTTTGGCTTAGATCAAGTGTAGTATCTGTTCTTAATAGTTTAACCACTATTATGGGGGCACCGCCCCCATTACTGGTTATCTAATTTTTGCCGCCCCTGCTTCCTGGGCTCTGCTTGCAACCCGGGGACACGATGACCTTGCCGCTGCACTACTGGCTCGCGTCGTCAGGGGATCTCCCTTACTTTTCTTTTGCTGCTTCTACCGTTGTTCTGCCATTTGGTGGGACACCTGGGTTCAGCAAATGATTGGGAGGAATGATCCTTGTACTTAAGCTAGGTTTATTTGATTTGGAGGTATGTGCCGTTTTGAATGTTTGTTGAGTTCCTGCGTTGTTCTGTATATCTTGATTTTATGTTATAAAACATATGGATATTTAAAGGTCAATGTCAGTGGATCGATTTGCTACGCGCAATAGCTTTTTGTCTCGATAGCTCGGGTTTGGACGAGAGCTGCTGGATCCCGCATAAGTCAAAATAATGGGGTTCTGCCTTTGACTTCAATCAATTATTGTGCGTCTCGGGCCAGAGCAAGGCCTGTACTTTTCTGTGATCCCCTTAGCCTGTACCCTTTCGTAGAAGGTGCATTTGAGGCGTGTACCCCATACGGGCTGGCTCAGAAAAGGCACGCAAGCGCGATCAGTGCGCAAACTTCGTTTTCCCCTCTAATAATAGCGATATCGATTGTATGTGAGTAATACAAAAGACGCACGCCAAGTTGGTCTGTTAGATGCTATCAATCTTTCGTGATTTCTAGGATGGCATGCACGCAGACAACTCTCGGACTCAGGCCCCTACCCACCCAACAAAAACTTTGGAACACGTGTCGCAGTGCTGCTCCAAAGTTTCATGCCGACACTGGGCAATGTAGGGTCATGTTAGCGGGTGGATGATATACATCCACCGGCAACGGATAGCATAGTCTACATTGATCGAACAAGTGTTTGACGAACGTCATCTGGAGACTACATCCACGGCACGTTGGCTAGGCGTAATGGCGGACGTTGAAGAAATGTATGACCGATATCTAGACTATCGTAGGCTTTAGTACTCAGTCTGAACGTCTCAACAGACTTGGGTAGTAAAGGATGATCAATGAGCACCAATGCCATGTTTGTGAGTCCGAGGGAATGCAAACGGCGCGATCGCCCGTACAAAGAAGTAAATACAGAATGCAAGGTGAATAAACTATGCCACCCTGGGCGGCGATCCAGTACGCAGCGCAACAATTCATCGATTCATCCATCGCAGATGTGGTCTAAACTGGGCAGCAATTCTCGGCCCGGAACAGGCCACAATGGAGCCCCAAAAGGAAATGCTGCGGAGTGAACCGTGACGTGCAAAGACTAATATATAAGTTAACTGCATGTAGAGCACCCGATACAGTAATGCCAAGCAGCGGAAGAAAAAATATGATACATCTTCGAGATACGAGTAGGCCCTTCATTTTCACTTCCAGTGGTACAAATGGTACAATGACACTCAGTAAAGTAATTCGTGCCCTCGAGCCGCCTCACCGACAGCTTTGGTTGATTCATCAGACTCGGAGAAAGGAAAGGCCTTAGTGGAGCCTCCTACTAAAACATAACGTTGTAAGGGTCGTCTGCCAGCGGGAGCGTCCGTGACATCGTCCCAAGCCCAATTGTCCTCGTTGTGGCCATCGCTTCCTTGACTCTTCATTTGCGTAAGTTCCGCACTGTTCTCTGAACATTTCAAGTTGAATACCCTTTTATAAATTTGGCTTTGGCTTTTCAAAGCCATCTCGTTTGCCTGTCGGTGGTCGAACCTTCCGGCTACCTTCGTGTATACGATATAGTCGACTGGCTGTACTGAAGCAGATGGTTGTGTTCAGAACATACGAAATGCGGAAACGATGATAAAGTGTAGCCATCATTGTACTGTATATTCAGAGGCATTGCACATCGGTACCCGTATATATTGCGTTAAGAGCGAACACCGCTGTGCGTACCTGAATGCCACTTTCGAATCCTGATTTACAAAACAACTGTCCCGGGGCAAATGTAGATATACAAGCGGGTATCCAATTGTGACTACTGTAAATACATGTATAGAATAAGATTGCAGACACACCGTCAGGATACTGCCGAAACGTGTCCGTTTTAATTCCTCATGACATGTGCCTTGCCTACGGGAGAGCGCGCACAGAAATAGGATGCGCGATCTCTCGCGCTGCCATCCCTGGCGCTCGTAACTCTACCCCGGCCAGAGCCTCGCTCTGATCACGCGTGAAAACTGCCCGGACTTTGCTCCCAACATATACAGCTCCCAACCAAGCCCCACGCAGCATCCACGCAAAGCCCAGTGCGAGGCGGTGGAAACCGTACACGATGAACTGCAGGCTAATTAGCACACCCGTCAACACGCACATTACAAGCACCGCGGCAGGCCACGCGGTCCACGCGATGGCGCAGAGGAAGCCAACAAGGGCGAGGACGGAGACAAAGAGAGCAACAAGGGGTAGGCGTGAAGAAAGTGCGAAGAAGAAGTAGGTGCCGTAGATATCCACCGCGAGCGTCTGTGTCCACAACACGAGAGCGTTAGCACCGTACTACTTGTCCATGGGATGAAGGGGAGGGTGGGGACTCGCCTGGAATTTGCGGACGTCCGCGCCCGAATAGGCGAATATGAACCAGATGTCAACAAAGAGCCCGATCGCCGCTGCAACGCTCGAGATTATTAATGAGCGCTTGGCAACACTCTCGACGTTGAAAAGATTGCCAGGCGAAAAGCCGAATACGGTCGTATCGACGCTGTGGGGTATCATCAGGTCACACAGCAGAACCAGGCAAGTCGAAGGGGGTATTTACGCAGCAATGGAAAGGAGCTAGGAAGGAAAATTAGCAAGGGTGTCTCAAAACGGGAGGGGATGAGAAATCACGCTTACTGATGCACCAGTATAGTACCACTCAGATATCAGTCTGGCAAGAATCCGGTCGAAGTCTGAATCGACCTGTGCCTCACGCAGTTCGCGGTGGTAGGTCAGAGTGTCGAATGTACTTGATGCAAACGATGCGCCAGATGCGACAGAAATATTGTCACTAATATAGGATGAGGGAAGCAGGGAAGGGAATATGACGGAAATAGTTGTTGGCGCGTGAGTGCTGGTCCGGATCTCAAGGGAGTCTGGCTGGAGGGGCAGTTGTTCGTCGCAGGATATGGGCGATTCCCAAAGGCTACAAGCTTTTGATTCTTCTGTTTCTTCTTCACTGAAGCACCAATCGGACCCGCCGGAGCGCTCTTCATCGGAGTTAATACAATAACCTCGGACGTTTTTGCGTCGCCGAAGGCCAGGAGGTGTTTCTTCAGAGACGGCACTTGCCCATGGCGGGGCGTCCTCGGGCTCGTCTGTCACAGGTGTTACGAGGGTATCAAAAGGTGACTTGTCTGCCAAGCAGGCATCAGATATTGATTTCTCGTTGACAATTTGATCAAGACCCCACCTGAGCTTACTAAGGAGAAACTATCATCCTCGTCGATATCTTGTTCGTGTGCAGGCGAAATAGACGACGGTGGTGGTCGTAGTCGAATACGCAGAGAAGCGCAAGGCTGAAATTTTTGTGCTACAGACTTTTTTCGTGCAGCGGGGATGCCGGACAGGCGAAGTTCCACGTCTATGGGGTGAGGTCTTGGTGAGAATGCAACACACGTGAGAAATGTGTGGAGGCTCACATGGGTCTGTGCCCTGCTTCTTCATGACCTCGCCAAGGGGCAGCGCGGTCCATGCAACGAGGTGTCGACGCTTCCGGCTTTTGGCTTTACTTTGGGACTTATGCCACACGTTTAGCTTGATCTCGGTCTTGTGGTGTGCGCAATGACTGCGGAAGTCAGTAGCACCGACGTCATGCATGGGAGATAAAAATGTGACACACAGATGCATTATTTCCCTCTGATTCGGGTTCTGGCCATCTATCCCAAGGGCGATTTCGTGCTTATGCTGGCCGTCAACCTCCATGGTAACGATAGGTCGCCAGGACTTTTCAGGACGCAGCATTCCCAGATTTTGGGACCGGAGCACTGTAAATTGGAGTAAAATAGAGGGGCTTTTGATGGTAAAGGAAATATTACCAGTTAATTGCCATGGTCTAGAGAGCCAGAATCAGAATCAGAAGGAAAAGCACAGGTTGTCGTAGGTCACTTACTCATTAATGCTTACGAATTGGTCGGGTGAGTCAACTCTTGGAAGGGACATGATGGTTGAATTGGTCAGGGTAAAACGAGCATCACTGAATTCTCGTCTGAAAACGCGGGAAGAGCAAAGCCCTCCGACGCTCAGCGCTCACGCTCATGGTCCGCGTAAGCCATCATGTTACATAATCATGACTAAACTGCGGTACGGAACTCGGCGCTTACGGGCCAAGTCAAGCTTAACGCTTATAGCAATTTGAACCATACCACATCCATCGCTCATCCAGAGCTTTGCAAAGATGATTTCCTCGCGAATCTCTGCGGCTGCGGATGCACGTGTCATATCCCGCGCTGTTCAGCGATTTAATCGCTTATGTTTCTCAGCAATCCCTTCCCACGTAGTCTCTAGCACTCGTCGGCCGCTTTCTTCGTATGCTGAACCAAAGTATGTGGAGCCACTGTTTGGAGTGCGTGGGATTGCTACGGCATCAGGTGCATATCCGAAAACTTCTTCATGTGTATTGGCTATCAATAAACAAAGCGCATAAACAGAGTCGACACAATTTCCTGCTAGAAGGCCCCATTTTGACAAGATACTCATCGCAAACCGGTGCGTGGAGAAGTGCTATTCGTAACCTGCTCTTATATTGCACCAGAGGGGAAATTGCGTGTCGTGTCATCCGCACTGCTAAAAAGCTCGGCATTCGCACTGTAGCTGTGTACAGTGAAGCTGATGCGGACTCCCTTCATGTGAAGATGGTAGGGCGTTGCAACGTCTCAGCTTCATGTGGTTCACTAGTGATGCGGCTAGGCAGACGAAGCTTTCTGCATAGGTCCTGCTCAGTCCGCTGAGAGTTATGTACGTCCCACGAGAAACTGTCAAGTGGGCATCTATAAACAAATTTTGTAGCTCAGGATAGACAAGATTATCGAGGTTTGCCACCGTAGCGGCGCGCAGGTATGTGCACTGGTTGTATTCTTACTGCGTAAATGGCCATAACAGATACGTTTATCCCACTATAGGCCGTCCACCCTGGGTACAGTTCATTCACCCCACATCGAGTAGCAATAACCTCCTTTAAGGTACGGCTTTCTTAGCGAGAACGCCAACTTTGCGGACCAACTACACAAAGAACGCATCACTTTTATTGGCCCTCCTGCCAGTGCGATTACTAGTATGGGGTCCAAGAGGTAACCTGCGTGTAGTAGATTTTGAGCCTTTTCTGAACTGACCCGTTACTCAGCGAATCCAAGACCATCATGACGGGTACGGTTTCACATCGTGCGATGCCGCTCCAAGATGGCTAATTATTTGGCACTTTCTTTGACTCTTGCCTTTGTAGACGCTGGTGTGCCTTGCATCCCCGGATACCATGGTACAAATCAAGACCCGCAGCACCTTCTCTCTGAGGCTCAGAAAATAGGTTTTTACTATGTCTAATACCTTGCCGAAGCACTCTCATGCTGTCATTTACGAAAGGTTTTCCCATCCTTATCAAGGCTGTTCATGGTGGCGGTGGGAAGGGTATGCGCACAGTCCATAGTCCATCTTCATTCCTGGACGCCCTCGAGTCTGCGCAGCGTGAGGCGCTCAAAGGTTTTGGTGACGCCACTGTCTTGGTGGAGAAGTTCATCGAACGACCAAGGCACGTTGAGGTCCAGGTATTTGCCGATACAGCAGGAAATACCGTGTCTCTCTGGGAGCGCGACTGCTCAGTACAAAGGCGCAACCAGAAGATTATCGAAGAAGCACCCGCTCCTGGCCTATCATCCGAGCTACGAGCTGATCTGGGTGCCAAAGCAATTGCCGCGGCGAAAGCAGTCAATTATGTTGGTGCGGGTACCGTTGAATTCATCTTTGATAAAGATACGGACAGGTTCTTCTTTATGGAGATGTATGCGTATTTATGCTCGAAAAGTGAAATAGGGCTAAGCGGTCATGTTTTGCAGGAACACACGACTGCAAGTTGAGCATCCCGTTACGGAGATGATCACGGGCCTTGATCTGGTGGAATGGCAGCTTGAGGTGATGCATAATCGTTCACCGTACCTCGCTTGTGCTCACTCAGCTGCCCAGGTTGCTGCTGGAAACCCCTTACCACTCTCACAAGCCGAGATTCCCATGGTTGGCCACGCCTTCGAGGCACGTATATATGCGGAGAACCCACGGAATGACTTCCTGCCTGATTCTGGTCGTCTTCATTATCTCTCGACGCCAGCACCAACGCATGTCTTTGCCCCGCCAGTAGCTCCAGCACCGATTACACCTGCCGTGCGTGTAGAGCAAGGCTTTTGCACAGGTGCACAAATCGGCGTGTTCTATGACCCCATGATTGCCAAACTAGTTGTACATGGTGCAGACCGCACAGAAGCGTTGCGTGCGCTCCGCGTCGCATTAGAGGAGTATCAGGTCGTAGGCGTGAATACGAACATCACGTTCCTCCGTGCACTTGCGAGTCATCCCGCGTTCATCGCTGCCGAAGTCGAAACTGGTTTCATTTCTGTATGTTTTCTTCGGATCTGTCGCAGCACAGACGTTGATTTGATGAGTGCGCCCTAGAAATACCGCGACCAGCTGCTCCCACCTCTCACCGAACCTCCCGCCGAGCTTTTAGCCCAAGCTACCCTTTTCCTGATTCTCCGCGATCTCCCTTCTCCCTCTACTTCCGACGCAACACCGTGGACGCGATTGGCCGCGCGCCGCTTCGGCGGCGACGCCTATGCTCGCACCCTCATGTTCGAAACCGAAACAGGTGCTACAATCTCCGTGAATGTCTCCTCGACGTACTCGTCGAGCGCACGCTACGACATCGACATTACCGTGCAGCCCTCGAATACCGCTGCCCCGAGCATCCCAGCAACGGCATCGATCTCCAAGTTCCGTAGCGTATCTGCGACGCTCGTCAGCCCAACCACGCTCTCTGCAGCCCTCGCAGGTACTCTTACGCGCTCAACTGTCGTCTCTCACCCACATGGCGTGGCGGGTGCCGAGCGACTACATATCTTCAGTGGTGGGCATGCTGCGACGGTCTTACATCGCGCTCCAGCATGGGCGGAAGCGCTCAACGCTGATGCTCGTTTGGCGGCACGAGGCGCGCTGCGCGCGCCGATGCCGAGTCTTGTGGTTGAAGTACGCGTTGCGGTCGGCGAACACGTAGAGAAAGGCCAGGCCGTTGTCGTACTCGAAAGTATGAAGACGGAGACTGCCTTGCGGGCCCCGGCAGATGGTGTCGTCAGGGCTATTGGGTGCGTCAAAGGCGAAATGGTGGAAGAGGGTAGGGAACTGGTGGACATCGAGGAGAGCGAAGAGTAGGCCCACAGCCAAGCTGACGCGTTCTTAACATGTTGTATTTTTCCTTGTCTTATGTAGATGCTCGTGCAAGTAAGGTATACGTAAGCACACCAACCCAACGCTACAGACCAACTTCCAGTCAGTCAACCACCATTGCATCCTGTCGTTCCTTGCGCCATTTTTTTAACCAAGCCTCGCGCAACTCGCGTCCGATAGCCGCAGCAACGGGCCAAGGAACCGCGTTCCCTATCTGCCGGTGCATCTGGTAGCGAGGGGAAAAAAGAATTTGTCATGCCCTAAAGGGAAGGAGAAACCAGACGAGGATGGTGTTACGCACTGTCACGACGTTGTCGTTGATCGAGTCGAAAACGAACGAGTCTGGGAAACCTTGGGAGCGCGCTAGTTCGCGGACGGTGACCATACGGTGGCACTATGGGGCCGGCCAGAAAAAGTGGATACGATAAGAAATAACAGAGGGGTGTTGTGAGTTATGTGATGGCGAGGCGACTCACATAAGGGTTCAGCACGCGAGACTGCTTGGCCGTCGGCTCGACATTCGTAACCGTCGTCTGAAAGACGTAGTTTTTGTCCAACCTCCCGTACAGTCCTTGGGGGAATCCAAAAAAAAAGTCAACATTGCTCTCTTTTGTTTCGTGACGTTTTTTGAATCTAGCTCGCACCTGGTCGGAAGCCTTTCCTCGCGATTGCAGATGCTGGATCGGAGAACTGCCACTGCCAGTGCTCCTTCTCTAGTGCTGTAGCGGTGCAAAGTCCTCAATAGAAGGAGACGGACGAAGGGTAAAGGAAGAAATGGCACACGCACAACGGTAGTCCGCCCGTGCGGTCAGGGGGATATTCACAACGCTGGGAGTCGTGTAGAGCTCCAGATCAATCCGTTTAATTCTATTCGTAAGTCAGGGAGAGGCGCGTACCGCTCCACCGTCTCAGGCTTCAATGTCCGCGTGAAATGTTGTAGGTCCTCAGTGTGCCTCTTACGGCACAACGCTTGAAATGTCGTCCGCGGTGCGTGATGGTACCGCGCCGCGCCCCGGAAACCGACAGAAGGCTTCTCTGGGTCGCACTCTAATGAGGGTATGTGCACCGCGCGCTGGCGCGCCTCGTTTCGTCTCTGTTGTGACAGACGGCTCAAGCTCGGGTTGATCCTAGCATATGCATAAATATATGTATAGTAACGAGAGACCGTCTGAGAGGGGATGAGAGGAAGAACTAAATGGGCTCGCACCAATCGAACCGAGGCAGATCGCTAATAGCATCGTCTATGGAGACGAACCTGAACGGCGCGATGCCCGCCTCTGCACGCACAGCGCGTGCGATGTCGCCGTTCGGAAAACGTATCTCGAGTTTGTGAGTCTGAGGAAAGTCATGCGTCGGTTTCGGCGCAGCAAGCAAAGGGTACCCTCGTCGCGCCCCAAAGAGGAAGAATCGCACGCGGGTCTGCGGGGTGCCGTAGTGAGCAGCCTGCAGCAAGCAGAACCGAACCTGATAACTACATAGTACGTGGCGATGTAAACAATTGGGTTATGGAAACGAGGATGGAGTTACAATTGAGGGAAGACGACATACTTCATAGCGAGCATGGCGTGGACGAGGAACTTGAGCCCGCCCATGCTGATACCGCCCGCAGTCCGGTGCTCGTCCACCTGGATCGCATTGAGGTTATAGCTCAAGAATCCGCGGACATTTTCAAAGATACAATACTTCGGCTCAAGGAAGTCAACCCAAGAGAGAAGATTCAGGATCAAGTTGCTCTTGATGTCGTTCGCCTTCTGGAACATGTTTAGCTGGGAGTGAGGCTGGCTGACGGTTTCCACTTGCGTGTCAGAGGGCGAGATCAACAAGATGGACACGCACCATGGGAAACCAGCCGTAATCACGTCGATATCACCCGGTTGTGGGGGTGGGGGTGATCTGGAGTTGTCGTAGATATTTTTCGGCACTTCGTCGTCCTCGAGTACGCCACGACACGACTTGATAGCATATCGCAGTAACTCATTCACGCACTGGTTGTACACAGTCGTGTTGGGGGAGTTGCGTCTGGAAAAAATCGGCCCCACGGTTAGAGTCACGGCCGCACACGCCCCTTATGGGTAATCCTTTGGGCGCATACCTGAATGTCCGCGCTGCACTGGGAGAAATTTCGACAGCGTGCGTCGTTCTCATGCTACTTGTCGCATTCTCCATACCCAGGCTCATCGCGCCGGCACCCGCAAAGATATCAAACGCCCTGAGTTTTCGAGTCTGTGCATCCTCGGCAAATGTGAAGGCTTCGCCGATGTGCGCCTGGAGCGCATACGCGCAAGTTTCGCACCCTATCCGCGCGTTCTCCGCGAGACGCTCACGCTCGTTCCATGACGCGGGTAGGCGCTGGGAGAAACGATACTGGAAGTAAAAGTACTCCGCACCGAGGGCGGCCCACATGTTCATGTCGAAGATGAGACCTTTGTGCAAAACGTAGCAAGGTGCTAGCAAATCCTCGAGCGGCACATCCTCCATCTCATCCGTAAAGAACAAGTGGCGCTAGCAAAGAAAAAGAAAAACGATGTGGGTCGGGCAGCAGACGAAGTAAAAGTGGCTCACTTCGTCCTTGACCTCGTCAGCCGGTAGTAAGTTCACGAGATCCGACACGCGTCCAAGTAGTTGCGCTTTGACCCAGATCGGATCTCCAGAATAAAAACCGACGAGCTGCACAATACGTGCCGGCCCCTGCTCAGCGCGCAGGAGGGCGAAATCTCCTACGTGGAACGTCGTCCCGCGCACTGCGACCCCGGTGATTACGCCCGCTTTGCGTATGATGCGCCCACGCGCTTGCATCTCCTCCTCTTCGCGAAGCACACAGGTAGTGCAGTTGTGCGGGGGTTCCGGATTCGCGTGAGCGTCTACAGGTGGAGGCGGATCCACGAACGACGCATCCTTCTTATCGTACAGGAACCTTGAGTTGCCTATCAGCTAAGGAGAAGAAATGTAGGAGAAGGCGGGCGAAAAGGGACCCACCGGAAGAAGTATCCATCAAAGTCATCTCCTACCGCAGGAACACCAGACATATCGGCGACCGGAACGGTGCCGCACAGCGTGATCAAGGGGAGGGTGTCGCACAAGGAGGTGAGGAACAACTCGCGCGGGTCAGCGATATCGTCAAGGAACGTATTGGAAGCGTGGTCGAACCACTGTACATGTACACGCTCATCCTCGCCGTTGATATGCACAACGCGACCGAACCTATATGCCGTCTTCATACACACAGCATGAATACAACAAAGGAAATATACCAGAAGTAATCCGCGAGTCGCGCATCTAGCGGCGCAGACTCTGGGATGCCGGGCAGCAACACAGGTGCATGGCCCTTCTTTGCGTCGTCCTCTCCGATAGGCACAAGCACGACGTCACCAACCTAGACAAAGGTTGCTCACGCGGTTCAGGCCCTTCCCCTTACTACCGCGCCCGCATCGCACAAAGAACGCACCTCGAACACAACTCTAGGGAGCAAGCCCCGCACATCGCGCAACGCTATGCGATGCATAAAGGGTCGGCGTGGATGCACGCGCCAGCTTGCTGGTGCCTCGATTTTCTGCGTGCCCTCAGCGCAAAGGGCCATCGCGAGGGCGCGCATCAAGGTACTTCGTTCCTTCTTACCGATATTCACACGTGCGCCCCTACGCGAACGCGGCGCAGGCAGGCGACGGCCGAGGATGACAAGCTGCTCGCGGAACAGACCCGTGGCTAGCGCAGCGATGCGCGGCGTAACATGAGTCGGGTGCTGATTTTCGGGGCGCAACACAGCGATATCGAGGTTGCCGACGGCCGAGGCGAGGCGGGACGGCGCGCGCCGCGCGTGAATACGTGGAGGGTGGCGGTGGCTCAACGGGACTGAGGCCGTAATGCTGCGGCCACCGATGCCAGTTTGCGAAGCGAGGATGAACCTAAGGAGCGGCGTCCCACGCAGAGTACGAGCCGTGGAGTCATCGAGCGTGTCAAACGCCGCAAGGATTGTTGGGACCTTTCACCGCGCCGCAGGGAGTCATCAGATGCGCGTAGAATGCAACTTAAGAGTGTAAAAATACCGCATCCTTCACGTCGCTCATATCCAGCACGCGGTTATTTCCGCCCGAGGCGTCGTCCATAACCATACAGTCCGCGAGCTGGAGCTCAACGATAAACTCGTCGAGAGAGATGCGTTGGTCACGCATGAGTGCACACACGAGGGCTTGTGCGATTTTATGCGCACGGAAGAACGGCGCGAAGAGCACGCGGTAATCGGGAGCGGGAACGCCAAGGATGTACCAAGCCTTGGTTGTCTCGAGGTATATTGGGCTGCGCATCCCGACACAAGCATGTTAGCGTCGCCGTTCGTACTCCAAAAGGAGAAAGGAGAAAGGAGAAACGTACTCATCGCGTTTGGAATAATCGATCGTATACCGCATTATCGCCCCAAGCCTCAAACGCACTGAAACCGCCACCCCGTTTTCCTCGTCACTGGAAGCGTCATCGCTATCATAATCGCCATCGTCCTCCTGCCCTGCATCTTCTTCATTATCACAGTACCGGGACACAACTCCGGCGCCCTCCGGCGCACACCCAACGTCGGCGCTACCAAGCGCCGCATCATCGAGAGTCTGCAAAGGGATCAGGGCAAGTGCGAGCGCGCCACCGGCGCCCCTGGCTGTGCTCGGGCGCGCATCAAAGACAGCCCAGTCGCACAGCTGACGCACGGGCTTTTCTTCCCCCGCGTCGGCAGTCGTGAAGGGGAGAGCCATATCAGATTCGCCGAGGAGGAAGGCAATGTCTGATGCAGATTCGGGGAGCTCATCTTGGTGGGGGGTGTGATATGACAAGCCACCATCCTCCACTCTGTCATCCCCCCCTTCCAGGTCCTGCAGAATTAGTGAGGGTTCTCGGCTACGGCGTTTCGCAGGCTATTACATTTCAATGACATGACATGTGAGCCAGGAAGGAAAAAGGAGAAATGAGGCAACGAGCGCACACGATCATCGATACTACTGGATGTCTTACGTTTGCAGCTCAGGACGGGCAAGTCATCTTCCAGCCCTTCGAAGTCCCGTTCTGCCCCTTCCTCTGCCTTTTCATCACCATCACCACCACCACCATCACCACCATCGCTAATCTCATCTGGGAAGCTAACTTGCCATGCCGTTGGGCGGCGTGCACGCTGTGGGCTCATTAAGTCTGATGGAGGAGACGAGGTGGAGTTGGGATGAGGTGCGGGCCGGTTGACGCCGTCCATCGATCATCCCAAGAAAAAATAACGCGACGACAGCGAGAAGTTGCTAAGTAACATATAAGCAAGGGTAGCAAACCCGACGCCTACATTAGTTATGTAGGGTCTCCATACAACTATGGGGAGGACTAGGCTCTCATCCCATCCTGGGCTCAGTGGAACCACCGCCAAGACAGCTAGAGGCCCGTAGGACGATGCTCTCATGACAACGTTGATCCCCGAAGGATACTGGTATCGTAGACATGTCATGAGAGAAGACGATGAGCAGCTGCGACGTGATAGACAGGGATCGGATTGCGGTCGTGGGATTTTGTGGAATCTCCGAGTCGTTTAGAAGGAGTGTCCCCACTCCCCATGACTCAGAAATGTGCTGTACAACCTTCACCTGCAGGTGTTCTCGGGTCCACTGACACTGGT
>Ga0307510_10001871_pt1 | contig 23612 bp, 22 predicted proteins | sample 12_EM_MG_FD_207224 | JGI IMG/M metagenome (GOLD analysis project Ga0307510, IMG submission 207224) | Populus trichocarpa ectomycorrhiza microbial communities from riparian zone in the Pacific Northwest, United States - 12_EM | ecosystem: Host-associated > Plants > Roots > Unclassified | place...
CTTTTGTTATATTAAGGTTTTTCTAGGCCATACTTAAGGGTGCATGCCGGAGTTTTCCTGTAGTTAAATACGAAATAAACTCACAGGATTTTACAAAAAAAAAAAAATTCGGGGGCGGCTCATTGGTCTTTTTTCAGCCCTCTCCGGGCGTCCGGAATGCTTGGCGCTGGCGCCGGGAGAGCCCACCGAGCTCAAGCCGGGTGCCTCCAATTGGCTTAATGTCAAGGGGGAAGGGTAGCGGTCTTCAAGACCAAATTTTCGCACTTGTCGTTCTGTGCTCATTGGTTCTCAGCTCGTGGCGGGGATTGGTGGGAGTAGAATGCTTGTTCAGGGGGATTGTTGGTTCGTGTTACCGTTGTTCAGGTTACGGCACTACCGCATCTTCTCGCCAAATTGGCTATCTCCGTACAGGGTTCTAATCTCCACGTCAAGGCGACATACCCTTAATAAAGCCTAGTTTTGAGCAAAAAAGGAATAGGAAGATTGCGACAACCTCTTGCTCACTGGCACAACAGGGGTTAACAAAACCTTCCTATTCCTTTTTTGCTCAAAACTAGGCTTTATTAAGGGTATGTCGCCTTGACGTGGAGATTAGAACCCTGTACGGAGATAGCCAATTCGGCGAGAAGATGCGGTACTCGAGTAGAGTCCGATCTCGGAAACATGCATTGCATAAAGAGCTACGGTAGTTTGCAGACTGACGTGTCCCGAGGTGTGCACAAAGGTCGGTCCAGCTCTGGGTTGGTTAGTCAAAATTATGTGTGTTAGGCGGATTATGCAACTCAATTGGCAACATATGCTAATTTTAAGTGAAAGAAAAAAGTCCCTGGAGCCAATGGGATGGGGTCCCGGCAGACCTATTCGAGCACTGTACCCTTCATACCCGGGAATGATAGGACACATGCACCTGCAGCAGTATATAAGTTAAAAGAGAAGAAATTCCGCGAATGCTTTAAAGATGGTGGTTGGCAAATTTTAATTTTCCAAGCTGCTTACTGGCTAAGCTCGATTATTTAGTTATTGAGCTTGTTGCCAATCACAATCTAGTGTTCACGGATTTCATCGCTGCCCGGAATACGCACGGGAGGGGACGGGGAAACCCTGGGTAAATGAGGTTGCCGCGTAGTCCTTGGCTGGGGCCAGCTGTGAATGGCTGTCACTCCTTGGCGAGACCATTTGCCCTGAACATACCCATAAGTCACCCCACAGCTCGGGTAAATTTATGATATTGAACAGAACATATCACTTTCTACCCCACTAGCATCGCACAGCGCGCAACGCTTATGTTACCAAGATCCGATGTGCTTCCTCTCCTTGCTGTCATAAGTATCCCATGCAAATGGGTTTAGTGGACAGCGGAAAGGGGTGAGCGGGGTAATTAAGCCATTCCCCAAGTGCATTTGAATAGCGCTTGAGTGCTGAAGACAACATGGACATCGAGACCTGGCACCGGCGCCTGCAGGTTCTTGAGTGAAACATTCAGACAGGCACCATTAGTCATAAACAAGTCTGAAATGACTGAATCTCTCAGTGTTCCCGAAATGGAAATGGCCGAACAGAGCTGAAGCACAGTACCGATACGGAGAGATTCTCTTGTTTGATATCTCGTGAGCTATTTCCAGCGTTCTTAAGCTACTCGATCTGGATGCTTGAAAGCGGTTCAGCACAATCTTTGCTTTAGTGATGTACCGGATATATTAATTTAAGCTTGTATGATAACTTGATCACGCAAGCGCCCAGGTTTCAGAGTGAGATCGAATATGGGCTCGAGGGGAAATGATGACAGACAAAAAATAATAAAAAAATATACTAATTCAACTAGATTACCACTGAATACGGAATCCCGAAACCCCTTAAACACCAAATTCGCGGATATCGTTGGTCCGGCTGGAGTCTGGTAGTCGATATGCTCTCGAGAGGTTGGCATCTATCCCCTGAAGCCAAATTATTAAACATGCCCCACTTATGGCTACGTCTGATTCAAGATAATTAGATAGGAACTATACAGGAGCCACATCTTAAATAAAAGTACCCGCGGCACGCGGGGCAGACTCCTCAGTGAATACAGTATGAAGGGTAAGTTTATCGAACTTGCTCTAATTAGAGTCCCGGGGGTTCCCGACCACTTGGAGAACTGTGTGCTGATGCACTGAGAGCCGGATGGCCTTTTTTCCTTGACCAAAAACCAACGTACTCGGGTATCTGACCTACTTGGGTACTCAATTGCATGATTCGCATTACACACATCTAACTTCGACCAGCCAGGACTGAGCTCGAGAGAGCTTAGTGCGCCCTATTTCCCAGACTGCTGAAACCGGGGAAAACCTTGCGTCGGCCATATTTGTTTCTGAGACACAAGTCAACAAGCGACTCTAGCTAATCACCACAAATTCGCAAATATTCAGACTTCAGACCGGAGCTAATATTAATCTAGCAATATGATCGTTCCTATGCGCCATAATCGCTAAAGAACACTGAGGCAACACCCCATCTCTGTCTTAGGCACTGACCGGGGTGGCACAAATTACGAGGATAAAATAAGAATGTTGAAGTGCGCACCCGGCAGATCGGCGCAATGCGCAGACTTGGCATTCCTCCCTCTGAATTGAGTTTAACTCGCAGCGGCCCAGAAGCACCTGATAACAGGGGTTCTCGAAAATGTGTTGTCGAGAAATCCCTGCGTATCTGAGCGCGCATACAAACTGACCACCCCCTGTATCGAATACTTCTTGCCTGCTACAAGCACCTTCCTCCTCATGCCCGGTGCGGTCGGCCACACGAGGCGATTGTATTTTTTAGCCTAAGCTGAACAAATTGAGGGAGTCTCTACCGGACTGAATGTCCACATAAGAGCAGAGTTCTCCAACCAACTTCTAACATTTTCCTAGTAATATGCTACGAAACTGGCCACATATCCCTCCCTCAAACTCCCCGTTACCAAGTCGAGATGGCCAACCCAGGCATGACCTCTCCCCCGCTAGACCCTCCCTCAGCCCCCGGGCCCTCAGTGGAGCCTGTTGGTGAATTACCGCAGCCGCCACAGCAGCCTCCTACGCCCTACCAGAAATTAGTGGAATATTTTGCCGGTTGGGAAATCATCAATGAACAACAAGAATTCTACGATGAGCGAGATTGCCTGGGCCCAAGCCACAACCCTGCGGGCGGGGGGCTGGGCAGTGGGAACGAGGGCGATGTCGTGATTTTTGACTATTCCTTGGACCCAGATTACCTGGGGCACGCGAGCGGAAATCCGCAGGCTGAGGAGGGCAGTCCTCCCCCGCCACGATTTGGCGCAGACGATGACATATTATATCGAGTCTCTAAGAGTCAGCTCATAGGGTGTAAACAATTCGACCAAATAATAAATAACCCTGGGAAAGACCCTCTACTACAGTCACGGGGGCCACGCTTGGGTGTCATGTGAGTTTATTTCACAAGAATCTGCCTTCTCGCCACCAATTTGGCCTATAAAAATGTTGTACTACGTACAATTGGCTGGCTTCTATGGGAGTCGAATTAATCCTTTGGATGCTAACATTCAATGGGTTTTTTCAAGAGACTTTCCCCAATGCTATGATACATACGTAAGTTCTTGTGCGGCCCAGTAGTAATTTCATCCCATGGAGCGAGTGCTTACTGGAGATAGGATGGCGATCTACTGGATTCGATGGCGGAAAAACTCGGCTTTGAAGCTGCTTTCATGCAGGCATATTCACAAAGAGTTCGAGAACTGCCTGGTCATGGGCGTTTTAGAACTGGCATCTCATTACGGGCACCTTTCAAAAGACTATCAGAGTCGCCCGGTGATAGTTCATCTGAAGATAGATTCATTCTTTTCCTATCGTTTCCATATTTCGGGAGATATAGCAAGGGAGTCGGTCCAAGTCTGGAGAGCGAGAGCGTTACACTCCTAAATTTCAAACGCCTGAAAGTTCATGCTTCCGACCGTAGTACCCCGGTGAGTGAGGGTGATGGAGGTGATAGAGGGAAGGCACCATCGAAGGGGGGAGATGACAAAGGGAAAACACAAGCAGAGAAGGAGAGAGCCGACATAGGGGAGATATTAGTGCATCAAGCGCGATATATGATATTTGATAACCGTAAGCTTTCCTTCCTTGTCTGCTGTTGACCTAAACATCTTTGCTAAATAGTTTCTGAAGATATAATGGCGACATTCAGATCTAAGGAGGACAGTGCCAGAGATCAAGTCCCACTTCACCGCTTTCAGGAGCGTGTCGGCGCCTTTCGCGCAACAGTTCACATGATCGCCAATCTTACGGACTCAGAATTATGGACATTGGGGGAGCTTCGGGACTCATTGGGCAAAATAGTTCGTCTATTCTCTCTTTCAGCTAGGTGAATCTAGAATTAATTCCCGGGGATGATCAGGAGGAGGATATCGACCAAATGATATCAGAGGCAGAAATCTCCGAGGACAATCAAGAAATGGAGGGAGGGTCGGGTCGGGACGAGCAATCCAGCCAGGATGATGTTCGGAAGAGAAAGCACGGGAGAGTCCGAGAACTCCTCGCCTCCCTTAACAGACTTTCGGCAGCTTTGTTCGCTACTATCAGTGTGGCTGAGCGACAAATTACAGTTCTCCAGGACCTACATAATGTATTTCTGACGAATTACCGAACAAAGAGAAAAGATTTCGAGAGGGGGTACCCGCTCCGGCGGAGTCCCTTCCACAGAAGTGTTGCCCCAGTCCCTGTCCTCTCGGAAAACTCCGAGCAGATATGGCCGAACACCCTAGACACAGTCGACGAGGTGGTTCGGGAGAGGGAATCTTTCATTAGGAAAGTCAAAGGGTTGGTAGAAAATATGGATATTAGAAGAAAAATTGTATAATTCCCCATGCCAGAACGCGTAGTAGGGGTACTAACGACTCGACAGCTCTCCGCATTCCTGAAGTCTGATCAAGCTAAGGCAGCCCCCTCTGAGGAAACGGCTCGAGAAACAACAGACGCAGTGAAGCGTACCGAGAAATCCATCAAGGCAACAACAAAGGTTCTCGAAGCGACCAAGGACGAAATTTTGCAGCAAGGGCAGAAATTAAGTAGTTTCACTCTCGTAACAAACGCGTTTCTTCCTCTCAGCTTTGCTACTTCGGTATTTTACCTCTTGTCTGTAATGTGATTGTTTTCTAACAAGAACCCTTTCAGTATTTCGGCATGAACAACATAAAAGATTTCAACGGCGATTCAAACCTGAGGTCCCTACTCGATTTCTGGGTGAACACTGGCCCCATGCTTGCCGGGGTGCTAGTAATAAATTTAATTGTCGTAGCCTGGGAGCGCGAACCGGTGGTGAAACTCAGGGTCAAATTTGCTGAGTCCCCATTAGGGACCTATATCAGAAAGGCATTGAAGCGAAACACCCCGGGAGAGAATGATCCCGAGAAGGGGGCCTCCGCCGGCGCCTGATCCGCGCACCCCACACGGGGAAGTAGATAATTGAGGAATACCCAGGCTGGATGAAGGAGAGACGCATTTCCCCAAGCATATTTTATATATCTTAATTTTAATTTTAATACTATTCTGTAAGATGAGGAGGTAGCTTAAAGTGGAGAAACGTATATCATCAAGAATGCTAGTGAGGATGGGTTTTTGGGGCGGCCACGTAATTAAAAGAATGCCTGTACTAGCTATCGCGATGGCCTTGCGTGCCAATGATGAGGTCAAGGATTTTTTTTTTGCGTTGCCCGTTGCTCTAGTAAGAACAAGTCGATTTGCTCTAGTGCGTGTAGCCCACGGGGCTGTTACTGGTGTTCAAATCATATTAATGCGCATACCCGTTTCAACATTTATGCCGGATCATCCCTCTGCATCTGTAAGAACTGGAATAATTGAACCTCGAGCCAAGGCGTCCGGGATTCCCTCTCCCGGATAGGGGGGCGGGCGCATAGTGAAAACTGACCCCCTCAGCCCCAGCTTAAGACCAAAAAAAAGGGGGGGGGGGTGAAGAGCTATCATAGGCCTTATCAGCAAAGGCAATTCCAACGTCCTAGCGTGAGGTTCGACTATTCGAGTTCTCACAGTATGGTATCGTAGATACGTTAGCTCACTAGATGATACAGGGCCAATGCTGAGAGTTAGTGGTTGTTTCGGTAGAGAGTAAGTAGTGGGGAGTGTCCGGAGTTCTTCATCAATGAGGTTAAGTTGTTAAAATAGTTTGCACAGATATTCACTACGAGTGACAGGTGATGACCACATTACGACTTAAAATCTTGGTTATCAAGTATTGGGTCGGGGTTTGCTAAAAAAAGCTAAGCGAAGGACTACTGGGAGCATACATCGCAAGAAGCCAACAGCTGCGTCAAACAATCGTAAGCCCTAAGAGATTTCGGAGAATTGATCATCTAACAGGAGAAATTATTTATTTTCTTAGACATAACTTTGCATGTACAAGTTTGGAATATCCCAATCTCCCCCCATCATTGAGTTTATTTCAAAATAAAATAAGCGGTAGAGTAAACCCCCTAAATGCCATGCTTTTGGCAACAAAACCTGTCGGATACTCTGTGGAGGGGGGGGGGTGTTTATCAAAAGTTCTGATTTTATTTCGTAGACCTAGAGTGTTGATAGTTTTAGTTGGCATCATTGGTTGTGTTTGTTGCAACACTCGGGATTCCTATATCAGGCCCTCCGCCAGCCATTGTTTCTGGGAGGAACGAGAGCGGGGAGAAGGGGGAGAAAAGGAAGCCAGGAGCCAGCAAATGTTATTCTTTCCCGCCTCCACGATTCTCCCGGCTTATATTGGGCTACGCAGTTCTGCAGCCACTTTGATTCTACTGTTATTACTTTTGGACTTCGGGCTGGGTGGGAGACGTCTGCCCCCCTTCGGATGTGTTCCCCCCCCCCTTCGACCTCCCTGGTTTCTCCGGTACCCCTCCTTTTACCCACGAATGGTGATTGATCGCAGCCTCCTCAGAGTGCGTTAGGATCCTGTTTGTCCTTAATACCAGGATGTGGGAAATCTACCATTGGAAGAGTAGAACCTTTGTCTAGCGCATGATTACCTTTCTTTTGGTCTATCACAGACCCGTTGAGAAAGATTCGGGGAAAACACAGATTGAAAGAGGAAAGACAAGGGCAATCGATTTTTATATTTTTAGACTTTTGTTTTGGGTGGGGAAACATTTGGATACCCTGGCCTACTCTTAACTAAAAGCAGAACGGTCACCGGTAGTTTATGTGCCAAGAATCTCAAGAGAATTACAGAAAAACCTTCACCCTATTCTCAACTCATCTTAAAGACTTTTGGGGAAAATTGGAAAAATATTAGCGTCGCCGGCAGCTTCCCGGATGAATTCTCCAGGGCAAAAGATACATGCGGGAGGCCCTGACGTGGGGGACAGCACATGGCAATAAGTGCCCGTGAAAGGGCGGCAGATTTTGGAGGAGTATCATACTGTACTTGTGCGGGGCTGAAACCTCAGAACGGGGTGGGAGGTGAAGGGTACAGTACAATCGGGGTCGTTTAGTATCATAGCCAGACAGAGGCCAATACCGACCAAAACAGCAGGTTATCGAGCTATCATATTTCCACAGATATCTTGAAACTCGGGTTTGGGGATCCCCCGAAAAAAATATAGCACAGCCGAAGTATAAGATATATTTATTTCAGCTTTCCACCTTGAGTTTACAGAGAGCAGTGAGCGCATGTACTGAGTAAGGTGGAGGGGGGGGAGTATGTCTTTCCCATACAAAAACCTTGTCTTGGCAGGTATAAGGGAAAGGACATTCTACTCCTCACTACTCTAAGAGAGCTGAAAGGGAAAGTTCCGCACTTTTTTGTGTAGGTTCTATTATAGAAAATTACTTTTTGAAAGGGTTTTCATGCTGTTTCCACCTATGGTGGTCGGATTTTGATAGCTTGAAAAGGAGTAATTCTCGTGTATTTTGGCCTTTATCTGGTTACTAAACAACCCTAATATAGTAAAACGTAAGTAAAGTATAATAAAGTAAATAACTAAAAATGTTCCCTTGTCTACCTAAGATTGCAAGTAGACTACTATCATTTATACTAAGTATTTCCAGCCTCATAGATATCCGTTCCAACCACTCAATCTACCAATTTCCAGCCATTCCACAACATTCCGTCCAGTCCAGTCCATTCCATCATATCCATTTCATTCCTCCTACTTCATTCCAGCCAGCCCGTTCGTCCCAGCCATTCTGCCCTACTCCGAATCCATATATTTCATTTCAGAGGTTATCCGGAAGCATAACAGCCATTTCTTACAACACCTAATGTTGGAGCAATGACTTCAATGTGACGTTGTATGCCCAGCAGGGCACACTGGGGACTCACATCATTGGCACGGTATATAGAAACCTCGCACAGGTATAAGTACCACCACCTGGTACCCAAGTAGCATGTACAATAGACATTGGAACAACTCTGATCCGCATTCCTTGAACTATACTGTCCGCACTTTTAACCATTCTTCATTCTCTCTTGAAGCTAGCAACTCTCATACGGAAATTCCGATACCTAATTAGGTATAATACTTAGAGTGAGTGATGGGCTGTGAAGAGAGCAGCAAGGTGAACTACCAGATCCCAAATAATCGTTAGAATAGCTACCAGGCGAGGGAGAGGCAATACCAGATAGGAGTATATCGAAAATTTTGTTATACTCCGTGCGGCGCCCCCCAATAAAGGAAGTCTGCCAGGACAAGCTCTACCAGTTCCCTCCTCCCTATCCTGCCTTATTCCCGGAAAATAGACTGTTGTCTTTCATACCGCGTTGCAGCAAAGGCTACCGGAGGCCAGCATGCAGGATGGGACACCCGAGCGATGGTAGTGATGTGCAGAAATCCAGACGTTAACCTTTTTTGGGGTCCGTGTAGTTGATATATTCTTAGGGTCTTCAGGATCATAAACTTATCCTACTGTAGATGTACCGATCTGTCGTCAGCTAGCTAAAATAAACTCAAATACACCCTCATGTAGAAAAAATTGGAAAACGGGGATCTTGCTTCTGGGGTTTTGATTGGAGCGTTCGGTGTGCACGAGCTAATTGAACAACTGTGTTTCTGATATTTAATTTCAGCATTTTCGGATTTTTTCTACCGGAGGCTGTATCAACAGCCATTAATTGTCATGGAGTAAAACTGATTGCCTTCGCACCATAGCATTCTGGGTATTGCCGGGACATGCATGGCTGACGTATATGTAGTTATTGGACATAATTTATCGTAGGTCAAGTGAAGTACAGTAAATGGGACTGAAAGATTAACAACCTGTAACCAGTGTTGCAAAGAAGGCATTTGATAATCGAACCCGGGGGTTAGAAGGGGGGGGTTAGAATCGGGGCTTCTGAAAATGGGGATTGGAGGGGAGGTTATTTGATGTCTTAATAAGCAAAAATAGCAGGAACTCTTATCGGAATTTGTACCTTCAACCCAGCGGTGTGAGTATTTATTGCTCGGAAGTCGGGGAAGAGAAGTGCCAGTGCTAGTTGATTTGCTTTTTCTTCTACATTTTTCTTCCTTTCCCTATCATTTCACTTGTTTCTTTGCCTCCAACTGACTTCAAATACCATTGTTTACCGATTTGTTAGAAGGGGTTCTATCTTATAACCCCCCGGTTCGAAAAAGCGCGTTCCTAGTCCTTCATCATTTTTGATCGAACTCCCCCCCTTCGTTGCAACATTGCCTGTAACGGTACTGTCGGGCATCTGGATGGCCTGTGGGTAGATTGCCGCTAGTTACTGTGATGACTTTCATGACGCAACCAATAGCTCTCTATCCTATATCTAAGACCCTTCTGTACCATAGCAATCAACAAGGAAGGACGCTCCCCTCCACACCTTCCCCGAGAGGCCTCCCGCAGTACTCGTGCTTCTTAGCCAAGATTAGCCTTGCTCATTTGCCGTAGTAGGGTTTGCACTATTTACACACTATCTCTTGGGCAGAAAATGATGGCAACATTCTGATGGCAACTCGCTCACAGGCTAACGACGACTGGTGTAGGGTAGCGGAATCGCGCGTAGCACGGTTCAATAATCTTTCATTACTAAGTAAAAGGTATCACCGCCAATCCAGGCATACGGACCCTAAGGCATTACATTCCCGAGGTAAGCACAGGATAAAAGCACTTACGTGTGGTTGTGACAATCTGGATGTAGATGTCTATTGTAGGGGACTCACTACTGGTAGCTCCGAGATTAAGTACAGGCAGAGAGCGCACTCAACACGCAAAACAGGAAAAACCCACAAACAACAGTCTGGATGCCTAAAGCGTCCCTGACCCAAACTAACTATCATACACTAACTACTATCAGATGGGATTCCATCTATCACTACTCGTGCTGAGGTTGCGACGAGCGGCCACAACTCCCGCGTGTTCGCAGGCTCACAACATGGGGCACTCTAAAGAGTGCCTGCCAGCTCGCGACTACTCAGCTCAACGTAACTTTGTGGGTTACCATAGTAACGTTGTGGCTCAACATGACTTTGTGGCTCTGATGATATTAGTGGCGAGCCAAATTGAAGCAAGGCACTCTATATAAGCATTGCTGCCCTCAATTCGGCTGTGCGAGTACGATACCATAATATTATTCTGGTTTACATCTGTTTTCATGACCTTGCTTGTCGCTCAATACCAGTATCTATTAGCCCCAAAGCAAAGTCCTGTTGAGCCACAACGTTACTATGGTAACCCACAAAGTTACGTTGAGCTGATTAGTGGTGTGGAGCCCTCTTTAGAGCCCCCGGTTGTGAGCCTGAGAACATGCGGGGGTTGATGACGCTCTGCGCAACCTTGCCACGAGTATTGGCCCACCGCCACGAAAATAATGCTTCTCCATCTAAGGAAACAAAAAATCGTAAACAAAAAATCTAAAAAATACATTAGAAACACTGCCAAATTTTAGAATATTCTCTCATGCCAAAATACATGTACAGTAGGTAGATGCCTCGTTTCGCCTTAAATTGGCAATAAATCTCTTTTTGAAAGAAAATTTAATGTTAGCGTAGGCATCCTGGCAAGCAGTGTTAAGACCATTCTCCTTGCCTTGTTTGGCACTATGAGAAATCTCCGGGTGAAATGTTGCGATTTTAGGATTGTCTGATATTAAAAAGGGATTATCGGTGCGGTTGCCCCCAATTCTAATATCAACGATACCATCATCTTGTGCACAGAGCATACGCACCCTAATCCACTGCGTGTAGCAGACTCCAGAATTCTCAGGAAGGAAACAGGCGTAAAAATGGTGAAGAGAGTATTGTACTAGGGAGTGCGCAAAAGTCTGTCGAACAGTGGTGAAGGATGTGGGAGGGGGGTTTAAGGTGGATGGGAATGGGAGATTGGTGGAGATGCAAGGTCTGGGTAGATCATGTTTAATGGATAGAGTGTGGGTGGAGGAGAGGGGCAGATTGGAGGATGACACGTACGAGTACATGAAGGTGGCGGCTGAGAAAGGGATAACGGAGTTGGCGAAGCAGACGGGAACGGGTATAGTGACGGGGGTGGCGGCGGAGGGGTCGGGAAGTGCAAATAAGAAGCAGAAGGAAAAGAAGTACCGGCAGTGGATTTGTGTAGTTGGCAGCGCCAATGCTTTAATGTAGCTTAGTGCGCGAAATGGAAAAAGTTTTAAAAAAGGAAAGGAAAGAAAGAAAAAAAAGTCTGTCGGACCTTACTCTCATAGGCCGTTAATTTCCTAAATTTTACCATAGCTAAACCTAACCGGTATGTAGCTAGCAAAACAAATAGCTCCTGCCTATTCCACAGTGTATCTGGAAAGTACCACCCGCTGATTTTCTCCGGTGGAGGATTTTCTATCTACTGTTGGGATGCGAGACGGTTTAGCCGGTGGTTGTGATTTCTTAGTTTATTTAGCTAGCGGAAGCCAGGCTGGTATAGCTAGGGTAAAATAAAGTATTCAGCCCGTGCAGATTGTAGCGAGACCGCACCATCGCTACCGGTATGTGGGGGTTTGTATGCGAATGGAAGCCTCCGAGAACACATAATTGGTGGATTTCTTCATAATTTGGTAAAGGAAAAAAGTCTGTGGAACTCTGGGCACCAGGCCAGAGCAAATTCCGTCCTCTGAGTGGCCCTGAGGGCCTGGAACCAATCAGGGGAGGTTCGACAGACTTTCCCACAACCCCATGGACAAGTACTCTACCGGTAACTTATGGCACAGTTCGGAGGCTGATCCCTGGTTCCCGTCACCCCCTGGAAGGTGACTGCAGCTGCGCACGATTGGTATGACCCGAGGGCGAGAATGCAGTATGGCGAAGCCTTTTCCTTTACTTTGTTTTTTCCTGGTAAGAGCTAAAAGAGTACGGTATTTTATCTCCTTTCCTGACTTGACTTGCATGATGTACTATAGGGCTGCACTATATACCGGTACTCGAGTACTAGTAGTGCTTGAGTACGAGTGGTCCCGGTTATGTACCATAATATTATTATCTTGAATAAGAGAGAATTGTCTCAGGACGGCTGAGTTTCCTCTCTTAGTAATCCGTCGCTTTATTTTGCTAGTGTTTTTTCCCGTGCCCACCAAAATAGGAAATTTAGACGTCCTGAGACAATTCTCTCTTATTCAAGATAATACGGTAATGACTGAACGGTGAGGAAATATTTGACTATAACTTTTAGGATGTGACGGCGGGATCGATCCTTGTCTTATCTGGTGACCGCCTTGTGGCCAGCACACGACTACTGCCGTCTTGGATCTTCCAAGCGAGTTATTTTTCCCTCCACTCGAGTACTGGAAATACTCTGGCACTCGAGCACTAGTATCATACTCGAGCACTATCATAGGACACGCCTTAGATGAGCATCCAATGTGACTAGGTTGTGCCTTGATCGCGCAAGCCGCCCGATGCGCAAATAGAGAATGCAGCACCTTTTTCAATACCATGCATTCTTGCGCATACCTCTCCAATACCACCTTTGGCTGAGACATACCATTCAAAAGGTTTTAGATAGTAACAAAAAACAAACTATTCACAGTGCATCGACTTTTTCGTTTTTCTTCAAATAATTTTTAAAAATAAAAATAATAAAATCGCAAAAATAACTCAAAGCCCACTGGGTATTTTTCGAACTATTTTTCACAATTTCTAAAGATGATCTGAGACCTAGAGTAAGGGGTTTGGAGATTCCCGCGACTTCTTGGCATATGTTATCACCCAGAACACATCACTCTTAATTGTGGACAGAAATCGTTTCAAACTTCGGGAAAATTAAAACTCTAACAATCAATTAGGGTTATTCTTCCCTTTTTCGGTTTATTTTTTTAAGAATTTCCTTGCCATTTTAGAGGGGGCCGGGGGTAAAGTAATTCTTTTCAAATGTTTCACTTGTACGATAGTATATTCCCCAGCTGTGGGAGTCCGAAAGGTTTGTCGCCAAGTGCAAGGTATTGAGAAGGTTCGCCCGGGAAAAGAGGAGGCACTTCCTGGGATACAGGCCCGCCCCCTAAGCGGGGCGTAGAGCCCTCCCAATGTCCATGGTTTCCTTAATCCTATCCTCCTGGCGCTCATACAGATCGAGGAAAGAAAGTTCCAAGAAACACCAGACCCCATATCAAATTCAGATCATCCGGGAAAGTTAATAACATGAGAAGAAACAACCTCAAAATTTCAATATCTCCGTGGATTTTTTTATTTTCCTCTAGTTTTATTTTCCTCTAGTGGCTACTACTGCGGAAATAGATAGCAGAGCGGCGGGGAGTAGAACGACAGGGTTCGCTTGGTGCTCGGGCACTACTCGAGTATGTGCATAGGAACCACAAGAGATATGGTTTTGTACAACTCCGTTCACACCCAGCTAAAACCACAAACTGTGGGGATGGGTGTGTAAAAGAAACACAAGTAACACATCCTGAACCCTATATCGATCGCTTAGCCTATCTCTGTATTCCCCTCAATTTGGGATTCCATCCTATATCCACATTCTTCAGCACATCCTCGGACAACAAAGGAAGGAAGGAAGTGATAGATAGAAGGCCATCTTATAGTTGCTAAGGTACCATGGTTAGTTCATGGTACGGCCGGGTTAGGGGTCGTAACTATTGTTTTGTGAGTTTTTCCCGTTGTGTGGGTTTTTTCCTGTTTTCTGTGTTGAGTGCTCTCTACCTGTATTTAGTCTCCAGCCAGCTAGTAAAAAGCTCCATGTACATCCGCATCGTTCTCACCGAGCATCTCCACTCTACAGACCACCACCAGAGATGTGCTTTTCTCCTGTGCTACACGCGAGTCTGCTGCGATACCCCAGTCACCATTGGGTTGTGAGCGAGTTGCCATCAGAGTGTTGCCTTCAGGAAAGACTTCTCGGCATAATCCTCCTCGCAAACTACCAAACCACAAGAACCATAGATTATGCTCCAGAACGATCTGTAATACTGCCGTAACTTTCAGAATCAGCAGCATCCTTCCAACGGTAGGGGACTACCAGAAGTACTAAATGTAGGGTTGGAACAACCCATTGCCAATTGGGCAAAGCGCGTGGAATCTGCCTCGGGGGTGGTGGAAAAAAGGTTTAGTCCGGAGACGGTCGCGTCCTTGCTCGGGAGGCCATAGCTCCAGCACATATAGGACCATCGAACTCCTGGGAGTTGGAGACCTCCAGGCTCGCTACAACCCGCGTTCTCGCCTCCAAGCTCGCTACAGCCCGCGTTCTTTGTTTTCCCACCCACCACCTGTGAGACTTATACTGAGCCCTCATTTTCATCTTGGGATATATTGGTGGCAACGATCTCAAGCGACAAGGGCAGCGACATTCCCCCAAAGGCTCCGACAGTGGGCTTACGAAGAAGTGTGAGGGAAGGATGGTATTGCTAGTATGGCGTTTGATTTTCAGACTTCTCTAAATTCTCTGGGTTTTTCATTCTCTCTTATATTAGCTATGATCTTATTGTATTCGTTTGGCTTTGCAGGATTGGTGCATACATTGAGGGGCTGGGCTCAAAATCTACCATTAGGGGTACATCCCCAAGCTTGGTTCCGGCGGCATTTCTACAATTTTCAAGTTTCTTAATGGCCACTAGCTTGGTGTAGTGTCCAACGCCTAAAGTATGATATTTTCGGAACTACGGGATTGGTTGGGGCCACCAGTTTCTTTCCACCCTCAAGCCTCATTTTTGTAGGGGAGATAAATGGCGTAACAGTCGAACGGTAGAACTAGACTAGGACCAAATTATAGGGTAGGTATAATCGGAAACTTCATTCGCTCATCATCAGCCGAAATCTAACTAACCAAACATATGTCTATAATATAGGAATAATAAAACATCGCAGCCATTCCATCGCTCCCCGCACCTGGCGATCTCCCTCCATGTATAACTCCATTTGCCTGCATACTTCCGTAATCCAAATTCATGGCCATAAACCCTTCCGTCAATCCTTTCATCTCTAGGGCAAATGAAACCACTAATGCTACTATCCCTCCTTGTCCCTCATCTATCCGCTTTTCTTTTGCTCGAAAATTATCCGCCTCCGTAAACTTTGACAGTTTTCCTTAGTCTCCCGAGCAGGCCCTAAACCAAGCAGTAGTACTCTCTGATACTGCCGGAAGCAAAGAGCTACATAAAGCGATGGTAAGACCGCCAAGATCACAGAGAATCCGTTAACTAAAAGGATAACCTTTTTGTTTCTTCGCCCCTTTCCGGCACCTACCGATTGAAATATTCCGATATTGGGTAGGAGTTTGAGGAAAGGTTTATTTCATGCGATAAGAAATATATTCAGAAACGAATTCAAAAAAAAGAAAGCCAACCTTATTAATTAAAAGTCTAAAAACTAGTGATTCTTATTCCCCTCCTTCCCGCCATGCCCTAATGTTTTTATATTTCATTCCACCGCCCGCCCCCCTGCCTCTTTTTTAGTCACCCTCCATGGGAGTTATAGGCCTATAGTTTTGGTTTGCTATGAGGGAGCGAATGTAGTTATATTGACTATCGAGGAAAGATAGAAAGAGTGAAGACGTGAACAACGAAAGACTGATGATCGAGTAAGACAGTAGAAAAAAAGATCCTGCTTTTACCCCATGCGAACTATGAGAGAAGAAAACGACTCCCGGTATCCTCCAACGGTGGTGATATTTCCACCTCTACCTATACGGCAGAGAGTGTTTGGTGGTTAAGCGCCTCGCCCACCTCCTAGGTCCCTCTTGCTCTCCATTTTATGATCGCGATGGCTGCCACTGCTCTTTTGATGGGGATATGAACTTGACGATCAGATTCACTGAAGAGTTAGCAGTGCTGCTCTCACCAAAGATAATAAGAGGTTGGAACCAATACTTTTGCTACTGGCCCTCGATATCGCCTATTCTTTTACCGGCAAACCGCTTCAATCTCTCTCTGACTTTCTTTCTGAAGGCAATGGCCCTCGGGCGTCCCCAGGTGATAATTATTATCGTTAGCAGTACCATTGAAGCACACACAGGACCTGTGATCATCCAGAAGAGGGCCTGGGATGGAGGGTTTTTGAATTCCCGTATGTTCATGCCGAAATACTGATCAGGTTGCTTGTCAGAAAATGCTCATGCCGGCGACCGGAGGAAACATACCGAAGTACAAAAGCTGAGGGAAAGAAACACTGTAGTCATGACAGCTATACCATCTAACGTCTGCATTTGCTCGGTGTGCTGGTGTTGTGCCATTGAGGAAACGGTGTTCCCGCAATTGGTGTTCCTGTCCCCAGTAAACGTAGTAGAGAAGGATTTTCCACCTCTACCAGACTTCAAGAATGTGGAAAGCTTTGAAGTGGTTAGAATTCTTGTCATGATTTCTGGCATGGGAATTATACAATTTTTCTCCGAATATCCATATTTTCTACCAGCCCCTTGATCTTCTTAGTGAAAGATTTCCTTTCTCGAACTACCTCGTCAATGGTGCCCAGGATATTCGGCCATACCCGCTCGGGATATTCTGAGAGGATAGGCGCCAAGGCAATATACTTAAAGAAGGGATTCTGGCGGAGTTTGTATTCATTCTCACTATTTTTAGCTTTTGTTGGGTCACCTGTTGAAAATACTCTGCGAAGATCCTGGAGAACGGCGACCTGTCGTTCAACAACGCTGAGAGTAGCAAGAAAATCACCCGAAAGACTGTTAAAAGTGGTGAGGAGTGCCTGGGCTCTCTTTTGGTTCGCTTCTACCGGGTAATCATGATAATTCTGGATGCTTTCTATATCTGACATCAATTGGACGATATCTGCCTCCTAATTGTCCTCAAAAATCAATTCCCGATTCATTTGGCCAAAGGAGAGGATAGACTAACTAGTTTGCATAGGGAGGCCTGAAATTTCTCCAATGCCCATAATTCCGACCCCATACGATTGGCTATCATATGAATCATAGCACGAAGAGAGCAAATGCGCTCCTGAGAGCGGTGAAGTGGGACTTGGTCCTTAGCACTGTCCTCCTTAGATCTAAATGTTGCCATAGTATCTTTAGAGAGTGCTTAGTAGGGGTGCTGGTGGCGGACTGGGCAGGGAAGTATGACTTACAGTTGTCAAATATCATATATCGCGCTTGATGCACTAACATCTCTCCCTGCTCAACGGGGATCCCCGTTGTATCGTCGTTATTCTCCGTACCCACTGTGGCCCTGCGGCCGGGAACACTAACTCCCAGGGACTTGAAATCTAAGAGTTTAATGCTCTCGCTCTCAAGACCTAATTTAAGCTTCCCACTAGATCCCCCGAAATACGGAAATGATACCAGAAAGATGAATCTATCCTCTGATGAACCGGACCTGGACGACTCCGATAGTCTTATCGAAGGTGCCCGTAATGAGATACCAGTTCTAAAAAGTCCACGGCCAGGCAATTCCAGAGCTCTTTGTAAATATGCATCCATGAAACTAGGTTCACCCTCCCTCTTAAAGCCTATTCTTTCCCATATTGAACTTCGTAGATTCTCATCCTATTTCTAGTAAGAAATGGCTTTAAAAAGGGAAACCACGACTGGGTGCCGCAATCACTTACGCGTGTATCATAGCATTGAGGAAAGTCTCTTCAGCCCCCCTCCCCTCAAATGTTAGATGTTGGCCCTTAGAGGATAAGTCTGGCTCTCATAGGAGACAAAACTGTACAGGATTACCCATATAACAAACGGGTAATGGAAAAGCAGATCCTTGGAGACAAACTTACATGATATGCAACCGTGCCCCCCGTGACGGTATTAATCGGAGTTCTTTGGTCGGGTTTGTTATTTCGTTAAATTGTTTAGAATGTATGAGCTTCTTCTTGGGCACTCGAATGAATACATCATCGTCTGCACTAGAGCCCTCTGAGGGTATGCCCCCCCCCTCAATCGTAGGGTTTCCGCCCACCCCACCGAGGCTGCCTGGGGCTAATGAATAGTCAAAAATAACGACCTCGTCACTTCCTCTATCCTGTAGCTTTCGGTTGGAGAGGATGTGGCTTGGGCGCAGGGAATCTTTCTCATCGTAAAAGCCTCGTTGTTCACTAATGGCTTCCCAATCAGCAGAGCAGGCCGAGGATATCCAATGCAGGGCACGAGACAGTGGAGAGAGCTGCTGTAACTCGTAAATGGATTCCGTTGCGGGTTCACGGACTGAGGAAGGGCCTGGCGGGGAAGCAGGTTTCGTGCTTAGGTCCTCCATCTTGATTTAGTAACACGGAGTTTGTGGGGGGGATATAGAGAGTTTTCTAACTTGTTGCAGGTATAATATCCACACCTGGCCGAAGGGCTCTCTTATGTAGGGCACCTAGTCGAGTTGAGAGGCCAGAGTTTCTGATCAAAACCTTGGACGGGGTGTTGGCATAGTGATAGGTAAGAGCACAATGCAGGACAGTGATCTCGAGATGTCCTTGCGATCGAATAGTCCATCGTGGCCAGTGCTCAAGCACCTTCCAGTATAGTCGATTATGGTCGGTTGTGCTCTAGCATGACTGGTTTCATATGTATTAGGAATGAAAGGTTTTTTCAATTTTGTTGCCACAACCCTGCATCCTGCGCCCAGGTTTCACCCTGATTGATATATTATTCCGTAGCTTCCTGTCGATCAAAATACCTCATCGATTACCAGTGTTTATCAGGTTACAGGAAGAATGGAAGGCCCCTACTCCATTGCCCACCTAGCGCATCATGGAAATCTACGACTAATCCAGAGTCCTTGCAACTATTCTGTTCACTCACGCAATCTGATATATAGTGTTAGTTGCCATGGATTGGGGATGATGGGAGTGAGAGCCTTATGATTTCAATAACCTTCATTTATATATTGGGAGCAACCACCTATCTAGGTACATGTGTGACACAATAGCGCGACAATCGAGAGGTAAGCCAACCAACCTGCCTATCCTGCAGTGCGTTCAGAAGGTATTACTACCCGGCCCATAGTAAGGAAATCAATCCCTCCAAGAGCTAAACCAGAACACTGCTAGCGCAAGAGTAAACCAAATCACAAAAGGTCAGCCCCCGGGATGTCTGTTTGTTGAAGGGTTAACCTGTGCACAATATTGGTTAGCGAGTTTTTAAGGAGTCACAAAGTGTTTCCTTAATGATAGTAATACAGAAGAAACTGGCCAAACTCGCTATCCAGCCAAGGCGATCGTGCTCCAATTGTGGCTAATCGGAGGGTAAACTTCTGGCCGTGTTCCATTGTGCTGGCTAATTAGAGTGCGACAATATGTGGTCGTGCATGGCGAGTTTGGCGAGTTTCTGGGGTAGTGTGGAATCTTGTGAACGAGTTTCCAAAGGTCATCACCGTATCGCCCAGCAAAATAGAGACAGGTGTTACACAACAAGGTATAAGAGGCTCAATTATAATAAGTCGATCAGAATGTCCCTAGTGTGCGTCTCCTGGTTACTCGAGCACAGATATGCCGCTCCATGCGCTTTTCTGCATGCAGGGCAGCTCCGGTGGTCGCGACTCGAGTACATGGTTCAGCTGTGGAGAATCAAAAAGGATAGGGCCACGATGTCCCTGAGAGCTGTTCCCCTGCCCTGAGACATTCACCTGGGGGTTCACTCTTATCTGACCTACTACCGGATAATCCAGCGAAATTCGGATTGGGGCTAAAGCCAAACAGAGGAAACTGAGCCAACAAAAGGGAACGAAGAAGGCGAATTTGCCACAACTTAGTTTCAAGAAAACCCGCATTAGCGGCAAACCGGCGAAAGCCGGAACATACGGTACTTGCCCTGCACTCGTTTCGGCTGGATTATTTTTAAGATAGGACAAGGACACCAAACAGAGGGGACAGCTACTAAGGATCCAAAAAAAAAGAAGAAAAAACCAAGTGATAAATGTCAAACCTAGTGGTGATCTTGATTTCCTCGTTTCTGTTCACCCCCTTCGCCGCGTTACACTAGTCGGGTAAAGAGAGTATTGACCAATGTCCACTTGTACAACCAAAATTGCTTCCCCGAGCTACTAACTAAAGCCCCAGAAGAAGGATTTTCCGATATGGAAATTCACAGACCAAATATCATTCTTTCTGTTTCGCCTGTAGAGGGGAATTTTTTTATGAAAAAAACTTTAAACAAGTAAGACTTGATTATTGGAAGTGCTGCGCACCAGAGTCCCCTGGTATCACCTTTTTTCTCTAGCTAGCTTCCGGGGAAGTGCTTTGGCTTTGGAAATGGGGTCAGGCAGACGGATATGGCTTCGGGCGTGTGTTTGTAGAAAGCATTTTGTATGCAGGAATGCAGCAATAGGAACGGAGGCAGACAGGCTGTAAGGAAAACTGGAAGGAAAGCGAAAAGGTAGTAAACGGATTTTACACACGGAGAACACGCAGAGGGAAAGTGATGATTGTTTCTGCATTTAGTTAGCATGAGTTTCCCGGAAAAAGTGGACAAGATTGAAAAGGGGCAAACTGTCTGAAGGAACTGTCTGGTACCTGATGGTAGGATAGGGGGAGTTTCTGATATATACTTCCGCCTGGATTTTAGTTAGTTGAAGACAGGTGTTGTTGAGCGGGAGACAGTCGTAGTTGTGAAGTGAGGAGTTTTTCCACAGATTCTGTGTGCGATCATTGAGGCATGATTTCCTTGGGGACTTTCATTCTGTTTCACCATACTATCATTGGTCTGTATATTGTTTGACCTAAGTCCAATAGGTTATAAGCCTAGATTGCCACCATTACATGATATGATATATGATTCATGATACTGTTCACACTGCCTTTTGTGCCAGATGAAACTTTCACAGATACGGGTATAGGTCATGGATATTGTGGATTGTGAGATTGAAGCTAGCCCTATCATATTGGTAGTTTGTCTGTTGTTGTGCATTTCACACTAATGTGACTGTTATATTGAAAACCCTTAAAGGATAGATTTTGCTTGATAGAGACTCAAGTTCTACACAACACAATGCGTTCAGTATCTGCCTTATATTTGACTTCTCGGCTTTAGACACTACTTTCCGTTATTACACAATTTTTCCTGGCCTGTCAGGGAAGCACTACAGATTCCTGTCTAAGCAGGATATTGATGAGAGTAACTAATAAAACTTTGGAGTATCACTAGGTGAAACATAGTTCGGGATAGTTTGTTGTTGCAGTTTACACAGTATTCTGCTACACTGAATCCTGCTCTTCACTTATGGTTACAGGGTTGTTATACATGATCATTCTAGTTGCCAGGTTGGTAATCAGCCAACAGGTGAATATCCTTTGTTCAACGAGTATTAAAGCTGGCGTGGAAGAATTGAACTATTGTGAGTGGATACGGGAAATTATTGATATCTTTATTGATACAAACTACGGGAAAATGGTCTCTAGTAAATCTGAGTGTCCTGGTGAGACATGTGTGACCAGGCGAAGGATACTATCTCGTGTGATGGTAAGATAGGTAGGTTATCGTGTTTGATTGAACTATCATAATAGTTCTATGTTCGGGCTTACCAGTCTGAACTATGACAATACTCTCCGGGTTCTTACAGTGTAGGCTTTCGTAGAGGAGTAGTGTTTGTAAAGAGAGGAGAGCGTAATCGTATTGCAAGTTAAGTATAGAAAAGAACATAGGTAGTTGTGTGAAGATCCTATGTCTTGGTCGGAACCAAGTCCTTTTGATAGGCATCTTCTCACAACTCTTACCGTGGTAAATCATCGCCTCGCGTTACATACTTCTATGACTCATAGTGAGTCATAGCGTGAAATCCCTCACCTGACTCTCATGAGTCACTGTGTAATATACAGTTATCCAATCAAAACTGATAAACCAAGTCATGTGCTCAAATGAGTTGCATGCGTGAAACCCATATCTCATAATGTGAGTCATGTGCTAAAGTCATTACATCATATGACGTCACAATCGTGAGTCATGAAATTATTAACCAATTACAATATAACGATGACTCACAAGTGTGTTGGTAGTCATGTGAGAGCTATGAGTCGAATGAAGTCATAGTGTAAAATCCAACATACCTTATGACTAATAATGATTAGTCATCTAAGATCGGCCTTGCTTAGTCACGATTTGGGATATTAGCTCCCGTCGCCCCCAAGCATCGGTCCCACGATGCTAATTGCCCAAGTCTAACAACCTCTGCCCAGCTCTTCTCAGCTCCTTGTGGAGGCTGTGGTTCCTGTGCTTGAGTTCTGTATTCAAGCGTTTCCCATCGTCCACCTCTTTCTTCAACCTTGCTAGATGCAAACCAGATCCTGCCACTGTTCGGCGAAGTCCTAGGATTTCTTCCCGCATTCGCCCTATCGTGGCCATTTGGTCCACTAGCCTGCGCCGGCTTTTGGCTTCGTGTTTCAGGAATCCGTCCTTTTTGTTCAGCAGTTCTGAAATTTGCCTTTGCATGGCTCCAACATCTGGTTGAGGTTTTTCGCTCCCCTCTCTCTCCCGCCTGTGTCCTTACGGCATCGAATTTCCTTTTCTGGACCGGTTCCAGGTGCTGTCTGTGCCATCACGATAGAGGTTTCTTTTTGCCATTTTCCTCTGGGTAGTATCCCGCACTTAGTTTTTCTTGGACGTGGACCAAACATTTGTCCTGGTAGAATTTGTCCCATGTAGTGCTGTTTTGGTGGTGATTCCACAGGGGCTTTCTGTTTCTGTGCGATATCTGTGATGATGGTGCATACATAGATTGGTCTTGGGGAAACCATCTTGAGGCTTCCTTGTCTCGAAAGTGGGTTTAGCACCCGTCGTTGTAACATACGGTCCATGACAGCCCGTTGTGCTCCTGGCGAGCTCGTTCCCATTTTTCTCCTTCCTCCCACTCGTGTGGGGCACGATATGGGGGGCTTGTCGGTAGCCCTACCGTGGTTTTCCACCCTCTTGCCGGGTGGTCGGCTTCAGAGATCTCCGGGTCGTCATTCTTGGAGGCGATGGTGGTGGTGCAAGTTTTGGTGAGATTGAGACCCAGGTCTCTCCGTTTGATTGATCCTCGATCTAGATTGAGAGGTGATTTCCTTGGGTATTGTTGGTGGAATTGTTGTTTCGCGAGTTTGACATTCTTGAAGTTGGTGTGAGGGTATCAGATTTTATTGTGTTCCGAAGTGTAACAGGTTTATTCCTGTCTAACGAAAATACAATAGGACTGGCAGTAGACCTGCTAGCGCTGGTACTAAGGGAGGCTTCAAGGGACCGGAGGTAAGAGATAATAGTTGAAGGACAAATAGAACTCAGGGATTGCCGTTCAACCAAGTGTATTCTTAGACTGAA
>Ga0307510_10001872_pt1 | contig 23591 bp, 36 predicted proteins | sample 12_EM_MG_FD_207224 | JGI IMG/M metagenome (GOLD analysis project Ga0307510, IMG submission 207224) | Populus trichocarpa ectomycorrhiza microbial communities from riparian zone in the Pacific Northwest, United States - 12_EM | ecosystem: Host-associated > Plants > Roots > Unclassified | place...
AGTCAGAAGGTAACACACGTGTATCCTACTTCATGGTATCCCTAGAGTCGAAATAGAAGCATGCCGTGTGCACAAACCCGGGGTAGCGTAGGCTTTCGGGGGCCAAAAAAGTACGCGACACAGGATAAGCACATATGGCGTACTTTTACTTCGATTTCAGGGATACAACAAACAAGACATCGGCCTATAATATGAAACTTATCAGAAGTGGTCAAAACCTGGAAGGAGAAGGTGAGGGACACACGTTTGCCATAGATCCACAACAGCGAACCAGCAGTCTTTCGCACGCGAATAGTCACTTCGAATAATCCATGCTGCTATGCAGGTGTTACTTCGCAGCGAGTTTGCACAAAACATCGGTCATAGTCAAAACCCTCTTGCGCGTCGAAAATGATCAGACTGTCTTAGTTCGAAGGACAGAAATGGCAACAGAGCATGACGACCAACGTTTCGACCTCTCTCTCCGCTTCTTGGACGAGCTGATTTCTGCAGTTACGCGATTGTAAGACAGACTCACTGGATTGGGCTGCTTGAGGTGGATGCCGCTAGGGTGGCGGGCAAGGCATGCGGGTGGTGGCCATCCCTAGTAGTCGCGACGCTTGAAGGTAGGGTGGGACTTGGGGAGGGGAAGAGGGTGCACTATGAAACCTCCGGTAGATGTTGAGGGATAAGCGATGGGGTCTGGCACCCATGAGCACCGTATAAACCGTGATTGATGCAGACAAACAAGAGACGCGGACGTTGCAAATGCTGCATCTTTTTTCGCAAAGGCCACGTGGCGAGTCTTAAGGGCCGGCGCCACTCCCCCTCAAGCTTTCAACCGCGGGGTTCACCGTGCAAAACAGTGTACTGCGCGGGATGCAGAAGACATTTATTCTGTGGATACTCATACAAGAAGAGGTATGCGGGAACTGCTAAGTTCCTGAGACGTATATGAATTATTCATGTCAAAGCCGTGAAAATGATGGCAGAGCACTGCATCGTCCTGAAATATAAAACAGGACCCTCCGAACACTTTGCCATGGGAGCTTGCGTTGTATATCGACAGAGGAACCAAAGGACGCCACAAGGCCCACAATAGGGATCCCGCCGGGCAGGGAGGGCGGCAGGGAGATGAAAGAATGGACCAAGGTCATCGAAAAGAAAAAGGAGCCATGAATACCAACCCGGATATGAGCATGGAAGTTCATGCAGAAGTCTGGATTTGCATTCATGGCATACTCTTGCTTTGGCTCTAAGGATATCACAAGGCCATAAGACTGGAATTTGCTCATCTTCGATGCCGGGCCACCTACATGCGATACAGCTGGCTGAGGACGCTCTGCCTGTGTGCGCTTGAGGGTGCAAGCCACCAAAGATAGTAAAAGAGAGGACGGACCAAATACATGGACGTTTGCTGCGAGTATGGGCAGCGGATTTCGGTGCAAAGTCGTGACCCTTGGACGACCTTGGGGGGAGAGCGCAACTTACAACCTCGCGTGGACCTCGCCGGTATCTAAGCCACTACATGGCTGTTATGGATACGGGGAATGTTTCGGCACGCTGATGACACCTCCGATCCCGTGCAAGATAAAGAGGACAAAGAGCCCCAGGAGCGGGATTAGTGTGCATCGTGGGAGAAACGGGAGAACGATGCTGGGAAGTTTCGGTCCATATGGTACCATCAAGATCCGGCACTGGTAGCCACATCAGTAAACCTTTCCCATTGCCTTTTCCTTTTCCCAGTACATCGACGGACATCCCTCCTAGGTGAGTCTTTAAACAGCCGAGGGACTGCGTTAACATCATGTGAAATGACATGCTTCCCAACAACATGTTGGGTAAACTGCGTACATATTCGTCGTGGGCACGAGGATTTGTTTCTCCCTCCCATGTCGTTGCCTATAGACTTGGCCTTCAGCTGGGTCATATCTCGCGCTGAGGGCCTTTGTTTCCTTGGATGTTAGAGTCAGAGGGATGCGCTCGAAATATTAAGGGTAGTATGTAAGCGTAGGTGGGTACCGATGTCAGGGGAGGTGACTTTTGAGGACGAAAGTGTCTGGGGAGGGGTATCAATCGCAGTGATGAAGAGCCTGGCAACGAACCGGGGTAAAGGCCACCCGGATAATCTCACTGGAACCTGCAGAAGGGCCAATTTGAAGGAGTATTTACGAGACGTTGATAATAGGCCACATTGTATTTTGTAAGTCACCACCCACGAACGGGAATGCTGGACTTTGGTCAACTTGAAGGGAAGGGCTGGACCCGCCCGGAATGAGGGAGAGCCGATTCAATTCCGTCCCGTCGCTATAAATTATGTCAGCATACGCCGCGGTTGGATTCACCGTTGGAAAACACAACCACACACGACCTGACTACGGAGGTGCGCAATGCGTATCATGGCATAAGGTCACTTCGAGCCGATCTTTACCAGGATCTTCACGAAACTGAGTGGCTCGGAATCTCGCTCGATGGCCGTACGGACCTCCAAACTATCAACACCCGTTCGCGAGCAAGTCAAACTGTTATGCCAAGTCACAGAGCAAAAGGGGGAAACAACCAGAAGTGACTAGTGACTACTTTACAACGGAAGCGAAAATCGAAATGACTCGGCTCCACATCTTTCTTCTATTCTACACCACTCCCCCTACTTCAAACCTCCCTTCGATGGTACGCTGTGGGCGGTCTCATCAGAGCACGCGATGGTAGCGCGCCATGTCACCGAAATGCTGAGGTGATTACGACCGGTCGCGATATAGGGCCGGGTCCGCGCCGCGATATCCGTCGTCATGGTCAGCATCCCACTCAATTGCCTCATCACTCCACGCAAACACGTCCTCATCGTCGATCTTCTTCGGGATGGGGTGGCCCCAGTTGGGCGGGACGAGCCCATTGTACGCGTCGTACACGCCGAGCGCGGCACCCAAGCTGCGGATCGTGCCACGGGGTCCATACGGTCCGCCCTCCTCCTTGTTGATGCCCTCGACCAGGACATAGTCCTTCGGCGTGTTCGCTGCGAGCTGCAGCACGATCTTGTTCGCCCATTCATGCGCCGCGTCCGTGAGTTGCTTGTACACCCTCGAGCCCTTCTTGTACGTCCCGATCTTCACCTTCGGATCGAACTGCCGCCAGAACTTGAGGTCAACACGGGTCACCTTGAGTTGGCCTGCGAGGTCCCATGTGATAAGTGCGTCGTAGAGTTGTTCTGCCGAGTTAAAAGTGGAGAAGAATTGTGGCTAGACCATAATTTATACAGGGTCATTCGTGGATGACGACGAAATTAGGATCTAAAATTGTCATGCACGTACGTGTCCCCCGAGGAACCGTTCCTCAGTATAAAGGCCGAAGAACGGCGGCTGTTTAGCCGTGAAGTTTTGGCTGATCGGGAAGAACTCTTTGAAGTGATCGCCCACGACCTTCAAGTTGGAAAGGGCACGGGGCGAGCACGGCTGGAAAGTCGCGTCGTCGCAACCGAGCGACGGGTCAAAGTTGTAGACAGACATCATGAGTGGTGCAGAACCGTATCCGGAACGGCCCTCTGCGACATTGGTCGTCGTCGTCTCCGTCATGAACCCTTCCTTCTCATCCCAGAACGTCTGCAGAAGGTCGTCCGTGGGTCAGTATACACTGACGTCTTTTCCCAATATCCACAGGACACGTGTTTCAGTCGGGACTTGCCTGCATATATTCAAGAATAATCGACGCCTGCGACTCGTATTCATCAACAATGCGTACCCCTCGGTCGATCGCACGTCCGAGACGAGCACCGTTGCGTAGAGCGCGATACTGCATCGACGCGGCCCAGTAGGAGCCGCCCCACGCTGGTGGCCACCAGATGTCCCATCTGCGCGCTGCCCAGTGAGAAGACTAAGAAAGACGTCGGGAACTGAAAGGCCTACGAGCTCTGGTTCCAGTGCAAAGCGATCCACTGAAGATCGAGGTTGATTTTCGGCCAGAGTACGTCGGTAACCCATGTCCCGTTGTTCTGCTCGGGTTTGATGAGCCATTCGGCATATTTGATTAGGGTATTGGCGCGGAACGGTGGCCCATCTTTCAACCGGGATGACCGTCGTCAGTTTCAAACCAAAAAAAAGGTGCCTTTGTGGCAAAAGGCTTATAATGCGAGTCTGAGCCGAAAGCGCTCACCAGCAGCGGGAGAACCGAACCGGGAGGCCTCGGTCGGGATGGGATTGATTTTGGCGTCAAACACGACCTCCTCGATGCCGCCAGTGAATATGTTTCCAGCGAGGCCGACTGCTTGCTGAGTCCGGATGAGCGCGTGTGTCAGGTCATCCGCCATGGGACGAAGGCTGTTGTCGCCGATGACGGTGAGTTCGTTCATCCATGCATGATAGACGTGACACGCGTCGCGCAGCCTGTAGACTGAGGACTCTGGGTGGTTGCGATCTGGGATGGCCGCCATAACGACACCAACCTGCGACGACGAAAATCCGTCATATCAGATAGAATACAGTATGGAAAGGTAGGTGTTGGGGAGTAGAACGCACATCGGCGCCGGCTTCTGGGCCGGTGGTATCGTGGAGGAGGGCTGACTTGGTTGTTGGTGCAAGTTTTGTAAAGTATTCTCTGACGTCTTTGTCCGATGGGACCTCGCCATCTAGAGGTGACTGGGCGTAGCACGAATGTGATACGGCCAACGCCTGGCCCACCAGTCCTAACATAGGGAAAAAATTCCAGAGCCGCATGGTGACAATTACAGGTTTTTCGAAACACCCAGGATCCGCCCTTTATATTGCAGGCCTCGTCTTCGCATACGGTTTCTCGGAACATCGTACGCGATCTCCGAAAAGATAATTGGACCAGGAGACCAGCTTATTCGTGAGTAATGAATAGCCCAACATCTTAGGAACTCAACAAGAAAGGTACACAAGGGTCGGAAGGGAAGGGATGAGAGAAATCACGAGCAAGCATATATAATTGGTACCCGATATAGCTGACGTATAAATAACGTTGCTTTGTCTACGCGTCATGATGAGTGGCGTCATTAATCGCCTCCCGTCGTCAATTGCTATTGTTCGGATCCGCTATCGGACTTACCTAATTCACATGTGAAATTCAGCCTCCCCGCTAACTAAGGATGGTCGACGAGCACCACAGGAATGGATTGTAAGAAAATGAAAGTGCCAGGAAACGGCGATAATGGTTTTACTGTAATGCACAATTCGTCCGAAGCATGCTACGTGTTCGGACCTGCAGAATCCAGGCAAGATGACCTGATGACGCATAAATTTATAAACTGTGGCGCGATTCGGGAGCAAGTGAAAGACGGTGTGACATAAAACGAAGAAAGCAAGAGTGGCTTGGTAAGTCACTGGTCCTGGGGTGGCAAGATGTCGATGATCGAAGAAGTGTATCTGACAACGGAATGGAAGTAGCCCACTTCATTTCTGTGATCATTAAATTCTAGGAATATACTGCGCATACTAGCCTTCATTAGGAAGTTACCACGACCAGAAAAATTCCCTCGTGCATACCCAAAAGTTGCTCCGTGATGGAATATAGATGTTCAAATGACATATATTCGGGACAACACGTAGAAGAGCTGGTGACCTAACCCAACGCACACTGTGACCAATCTCCCTCGGCACGTTCGTAACATTTACATCGTCAGAAACGAGCACATTTTCCGGGGCGCGTCGTCACAAGCCGAGAATGCCGCAACAACAGACTGGTTGCCGAAATAGTCATCGCAATGATAATGGCAACGGCTTTGGCACCGTCAATCATCGTCGCGTGCCCACCTCAACGTGTAGAACCGGCGCAGCCACGGTTGGCTGTATCTGGCATGCACCACCGGTCCTGTCTATACGTAGATGGTCCAGCGAAGGATCCAGCAAAGGGATCCGCTTGGCTTTCCAGAGTAGTCGTAGGGTAGACGCCGTCATGGTGAGTACAATGCGCGAGGGCCAGAGCGAGGTGTCAGCGGGTATGAGATGCCGTTTGCACCTGCGAGGCTTGGAAGTAAATGGAAACTCCAGAAATCAGGCTGATTTGGGGCCTGCGGGAGAGTGGTCTGGCAAGAGTCGGGGATTTGCTAGTGGGGAGAACTTCAAGTTGTAAGTAGAGGTCAGACCACAGGGATCATGGATGTACTCACAAGGGTTGCCAACTCGCTCAGTTCCTTCGTCGTGATGGCCGCTGATCGGGGCTATGCATGCTATCACATGAGATATGATGCAAGCGAGAGAACATTTAAATATGTAGGCGGTGTGGGTAATACTTGTATCTTGGCGAGTGTTGTTGCTTTGGGCCAACGCCGTGTGTAGCGTGTAGCGTAATGGTAGCGACGCAGGGCCATGACCAATGCTGGATATAACAATGGTCAAGTAAAAAGGCAGGGAATGACATGACTGGGCCAGATGGAGATAGCTTGAAGACGGGATGCGATGTGGGGTCTAAGGAAAACCTTTAGAATGGCGGGGGTTGATGGGGTCCGAGAAGAATGATTGCAGTGACATGTAAGATCTGGAGTGATGCGTGAGTGGTGCGTGACATAAGAGTGTGGTCGGTACAGCTAAGGCGAGGTCCACCACAACTTGGTCAGACTTGTACTTGTTGCTTGTGGGTTCAGCATTGGGCAACGCAATATGGAACGCGAGACCGTGTGGGGTTCATAAACGCAAACGCATATAATGGCGGCGACGCGATTGGCGCGAGTCATAACGGTCACGTGCAGTTTAGTGACGGTCTTGCCGGCCCGGCAGTTGGCAAAATCACCATCAAACGTAACATGTGCAGTGCATACCACCATGGAACCCAACGTGATGTGCTCTCGATATCTACCGTCGTGATTTGTCTCGACTCTAGACGAGGCGATCGAACCGTGATTCACCATCGTCTCGGCTGTGACATTGGTACCTTCTAAATCGTTCCCAGTGTCTATCTCAGTCCTCTCCTTGTACCTCGTGGGAAACTGCCACTTGGACATTGTCATTGTTTTGGTTAGGGCGGCTATCAGATATCGATGCCAGTGAAAAGTACCCATACCCTCACTTCTAATCTGTTGGAACCCCCGTACGTTCCCGCTATCATCTCACGGCCTCACAGCCAAAGCAACGTTCTTCCACTCGTCATATGGCTAACCACTCAGGGTCCTCCATATTTGTATCACTATTTCAGTCCGCTTTGGAGCAGTATAAAAAGGAGACGAATATAGATCTCGTCAAGCATCCACTCGCCGACAAACTCCAGCGCTGCCACTCCGTGGAGGCCATCACTCAGGCTGTTCAGGAGCAAGCACAAGCCTTCCGTGATTTCCGAGGAGGCGACAATAAGCTTATCACATTGCTCAAGAATGTGGTCCAAGTCTTTTATAAAATTTCTTCGTCCACCGTGGATCTCGGCGACGCTGTTGGTCTTGTATGTTGGAACCGTTGATGGTTTCTGCGTTTCCTCGTATCTGAAACTTTCTACAGCAGGTCCCATTCGTGAACATGATAAATACCAGCATGGGGATCCTCCTTTCTGTGCGCGTCTCCGCAGTTTCTCAGTGCGAGCCCTTGTGACGTTAAAGTGTATAGGGTGTCAATGACGTCTCGGCGAGCTATGATGCTCTCATCGATCTGTTTGAGTCCATCTGTAGCTTCCTCCAGCGCCTCGATATATATACCAAAGTCCAATCAACGAGGGCTATGACCGAGGTAATTGTCAAGATCCTAGTACAGTTGCTTCACACATTTGCCGTGGCGACGAAGCAGATCAAGCAGGGGCGACTCAGTGAGTCTATCTCTGAAGATAACTTGCTCGACTGAAAGAGATGCAGAGAAATTCGGAAAGAAGCTCTTCGGGGATAATGACATCGAGGCAGTGCTTTATAGACTGGATAGGCTGACACCTGACGAGACTCGCGCGGCTGCGGCCCAAACTCTGGAGGTTGTCTACGGGCTTTCCGAAAATTTGAAACAAGTAATGAGTGGTGAGCGAATCCTCCTCCGCCCCGTTGCGAACGCTTTGCTAAGTACCTATCTCTTAAGATGGAAATGCGTCTACAGACAGCATACAGAAGGCTCTAGGTTTGTTTTTATCCGACGAGGGAAACCGGTGTGATTCCTGACTGAGGATTAGAAATGATGCAGCAACTTACAAGTGAAGTGAACAAGTCAAGACGTCAGTTTTTAATCCTCTTGCGTTCACTTTTGACTAGGAACGCTGAGACCGACTCACAGGTGATCGGGTACAACGAGACATTCGAATCTGGCTCTCTCCGCCAGATCCGTGGATAAACTACAACATTGCCCGCGAAACTCACCATGACGGAACAGCAACATGGTTCATCCAAGGCAGTGATTTTGCAAAGTGGAAATCATCACCGAGTTCTCTCCTGTGGGTTCACGGAAAACGTGTGTTCCTCTTACTCTCAAACCGTTGCTGAGAAAGATGACATTAATTTCGTAGCGGGATCCGGAAAGAGCATACTTTCGTGCGTGATATTTCTGATATCTCCCATTTTAGTGCTCAATTTTCTTTAAGTTCCACGATCATAGAGCACATTGACTGTATGCGCAGGACCGGATTAGCCTCCCTGGGGTTCTACTTCTTCGACTTTCGCGATACCGAAAAGATGAAGCACCGCCGAGGTCTACTCTCCTCATTACTTTGGCAACTTTCTGATCAGTCAGACTCCTACTCCGACATCCTTTTACATCTTTATTCGGGCCACCGTCACGGATTGCAAAGTCCCAGTGATGGTGCACTCGCACAATGTCTTAAAGATATCCTCGGTTCCCAGGGGCAAGCACCAGTTTATCTCATTCTCGACGCTCTTGACGAGTGTCCAAATGCCTTTGACACACCGACTCCCCGAGAAAAGGTCCTAGTGTTCGTAGAGGACCTTGTTGGTTTATGCCTCCCGAATCTGCGTATATGCCTAACCAGTCGCCCTGAAGTCGACATCAAAGCCGTCCTTGACCCATTAAAGTTCTGTCAAATTTCCCTTCACGATCAAGATGGGCAGCAGCAGGACATCCTCGACTACATTCGGGCTGTTGTTCATTCGAATCGACAAACGCGGCGATGGAGAGCAGGAGATAGGGAACTTGTAATTGACGTTCTTTCGCAAAAAGCTAACGGAATGTAAGTTGCTGAAGCACAATTCTTGATGTCGCTTGCTGATACATGCATCCAGGTTCCGTTGGGTATATTGCCAATTCGATTTCCTCCGTGGTTGCCTCCCGGCAAGGATCCGGCGTGCCATTTCCGAGTTACCAGAGACGCTTGACGCCACTTACGAGCGTACCTTACGAGACATGAAGAAGGAAAACTGGGAATTCGCCCACCGCCTCCTACAATGCGTCGCCGTAGCTTCACGCCCGCTCCGTGTAGAGGAGCTCGCGGAGTTTCTCGCATTTGATTTCGAGGCAGGACCCATTCCAGAATTTGACGAGGATTTGCGCCTGGAAGACCCTGTAGAGGCCGTCCTATCCACTTGCTCCAGCTTGGTTGCCGTCGTTAATGTCGAAGATTACAAAGCGATACAATTTTCGCATTTTTCGGTGAAGGAATACTTGACATCGTCTCGCCTGGCAGAATCGAGCGACAATCTGTCCCGCCAATATCATGTTTCTATGCCATTCGCCCACACCCTCGTCGCGCAAGCCTGTCTGGGCATTCTGCTGCATATGGATAGTGGCATCACCAGAGACAGCCTGCAAACATTTCCCCTCGCCGAGTATGCAGCAGAACATTGGGTCAGCCATGCCTTATTGGGGTGTGTGTCAGGAAACGTGGGAGATGGGATGAAACAGCTGTTCGACCCGAGGAAGTCCCATTTTGGGATCTGGGTCTGGATATTCGACCCAGCGTCCTCGAGGCGGGCGAGGCTGGCCCAACGAGCCGAAGCACCATCGCGGCCCAGAGGAACGCCGTTGCATTATGCTGCAATTTGCGGATTAGAGTCCATTGTAAAGTTTCTTGTCTTTGAGCACTCACAGGACGTACACTCTCGATGATTTGAAGAAGAGTCGACTCCATTGCATGAAGCGGCATCCAGGGGTCATGTAGGAGTCGCATGCCTCCTTCTCGACTGCGGTGCGGATGTGACGGCTCAGGACAAGAGGATGTGGACACCACTGCATCGGGCATCTGCCGAGGGACACGCGGACCTCATACGCATCCTCTTCAAGCGAGGCAGTGATGTGGAAGCTCTGGACAACTTCGGGTCTGCGCCGCTACGTTGGGCGTCACACAGGGGACAGTTGGAAGCTGCACGTGTCCTCCTAGAGTGTGGTGCGGATGTGATGACCCGGGCCGACAGTGGGGATACACCACTACTTGAGGCAGCAAACATGGGACATGTCGAAACCGCACGTGTCCTTCTCAAGTCCGGCGCGAATGCGAATGCCCAGAACAACACCGGATTGACACCACTGCATCGAGCCTCGCTCAGGGGATATATTGAAATCGCACGTCTCCTCCTCGAGTATGGCGCGGATGTGAATACCAAGGACATACACTCGTGGACCCCACTGCATGAGGTATCGTACAGGGGATCGGCGGCAATCGCACGCCTTTTCCTCGAGTCTGGTGCGGATGTGAATCCCACGAACGACATAGGGTTGATTCCACTGCATTGGGCAACACTCTTGCATCACGTGGAACCCGCACGTGTCCTTCTCGAGCACGGTGCGGATGTCAAAGCCAAGACCAAGTCAGGGTGGACCCCATTGCATTATGCGTCAAACGCGAGAAAAGTGGAAATGACACGCGTCCTTCTTGAATACGATGTGGACGTGACGGCACAGAACAATGAAGGATCAACACCGCTTGATTTGGTATCCGAGGAGAGAGACGCAGAACTTTATCAGATGCTTCGCGAGGCGGCGGAGGCGCAACCGCAACTAGATTAAGACAAGCGCTGTTTTCTTCCACCGCATCCGACACCGCACAGAGGACATCGGCGACATCGGGATAACATGTTGAGGCTAATTGAGTCTTCGACTGGCTCCGGTTGGTGGTAGTCGATTACAGAAAACGAATACTATCCTATGAAGCCTCGGCGCAAGGATCTCGTGATATTACGTAGCTAGCGGTAGCTACTGTGATTCTGTGAAGTGATGAATGTGAGGAGCGGGTGAACTGGTTGATAGCTGCCTGGGAGTCATGTTACAACGTGCCAGTGATAGGAATTAGATATGTAACTTGGAAGATAACGTAGTGCTCATGATATTGATGTGATGTGAACATGTTCGGCAAGCAAAAGATATGATCATGCACCCCAGAAGGCCTGCAGCATGCCTCTCATCCGTACTGCGGGCGCTCGTCGAGCGTGAGATGCCACCCATCAGCCACAAATCCTGCTGGCGAGTAGAGAAATTCGGGGAGGGGCTTGGTAAGTCACTGGCCCTGGGTCATGACTAGATGCCGATGAACGAAGAAGTTTATCTGCCGGCGGAATGGGAGTAGTGCATGTAGTCCCGCTTCATTTCTGAGGTCATTAATTTTAGGAATATACTACGCATACTAATCTTCGTTAGAGGCTACGACGACTAGAAAAATCGTCCGTACGAAAGTTACGTCCGTGATGGAATATAGATGTTCAAAGGACATATATTCGGGGAAACAAGTAGAAAAACGGGTGACGAAACCCAACGCACACTGTGATCAATCTCCCTCAGCACGCTCGTAACATTTACGTCGTCAGAAACGGGCGCATTTTCCGGGGGTGCACCGTCACAAATCGAGAATGCCGCAACAACAGACTGGTCACCGAAATAGCCATCATAATGATAATGGCAACGACTTTGGCATCGTCAATCTCCGTCGCGTGCCTACCTAAACGTGTAGAACCGGCAGGGTACACGGTTCGCAGTATTCGGCACGCACTATCGGTTGAGTCCATGCATAGGCGGTGCAGCGAATGATCCAGCGAAGGGCCCACTTGGCGTTCCAGAGTAGTTGTAGGGTAGACGTCGTCGTGGCGGGTACAATGCACGAGGGCCAGAGCGATGTGTCAGCGGGCATGCGATGCCGTTCGTATCCGTGAATCTTGCGGGTGAGTAGAAACTCCAGAAATCAGACTGGCTTAGGGCCAGTGGGGGAGGGGTCCGGCAAGAGTCGGGGGAGCCTTGCTGCACGAGTTTGAGGATGGGGGATTGCTAGCAGGGAGAACTTCACGCTGTAAGTAGAGGTAAGACCACCTCGGAGGTGGGAGAAATCATGAATGTACTCACAAGGGTTGCCAACTCGCTGAGTTCTTTCGTCGTGAAGGCCGCTGATCGGGGCTATGCATGCTATCACATGAGATATGATGTGAACGGGAGAACTTTTAAACATGTTGCGCGGTGTGAATTACTTGTATCTTGGCGGGTGTTGTTGCATTTGGCCAATGTCGGAGACACGCTCCGCTGTATGTGGAGTCATGATGGCGACGCAGGGACGTGACCAATGCTGGGTATAAAAATGGACAATAAAGGTAGGAATTACCTGACTGGGCTAGATGGAGACAGCTTGAAGACGGGATGCGATGTGTGGTCAGTAAAACCTGTAGAAAGGCGGGTGATGGGGTGTGGCTCCACCGACTCGGAGAAGAATGCTTGCAGTGACACGTATGACCTGGAGTGGTGCGTGGCATAGGAGTGTAGAGTAGAGACGGCGTCTACGTGTTGAGTTTGAAGACAGTCCCCAGGTGTGAGATGAAAGGGTGAAAGATTGGGGGAAAAGAATGCAGACCGGCAGTGCGGGTGAGGCACTGCTTGCCTTGCCTGCCGTTCACGGTACTGCGCCTCTGTTTATATATCTCTTGCACCTACTTATTTACAATCTAGCTACGACGTGTCCTTAACAACGAGAAAAAGGGTGACATGGCAGAATGGAGAGGGCAGCAACGCGTGCTCCCTGCCCTGTGGCGTCGGAGGTTTCGGGTTCATTTGTCGGATGTGTCGGTAATAAGGAAAGAGGCCGATTGCAAGGCCAGCGCACATGCAGGCCTTACACCTCCTGGGGGGTTTTAAAATTTGACCCTCCCGGGTCAACTCATCACTGATGTTCTCTGTTGTCACTGAAGTCCTCCGCTGACCATACGAAATGAAGTACTGTGCCGCCGAAATGAGTGAATGCATTGTCAGGCAGGCAGGTTGAGAGTGGGGCGGGATGTGAGCAAGAGCGGAGGCGATGCATTGAGTGTGGCCTGTGCGACTTCGGGTTGGGGACAGAGGGTGCTGTGTCTGTGCGAGGTGCTGGGGGTGGCTCTTCTGGCCTGTCTGGATGCGGCGCAGCAGCCAGTGGGACTTGAGAACTGGCATCGAGAGGCAGCGTGTGGACGTGCTCATGCTCTGGTTCATAGTGAGCTGTGGTGCTGGGGGAGTTCCGAATGAGCGAGGCGGCGCTGATGCTGCTGATGTCGAAGGCGTCGGAGTCGAGGGTGCTGTTGCTGCCGCTGCTGTTGGTGTCGGTGTTGTTCTTGTCGAAGTGTGGGGCCTGCAGGGTGCTAGTGACGTTGGAGGAGCCGGTTTGGGTGCCGCCAAAGTCGAGGGGGTGCGCTAGACGATGAAAGGAAAGGGAGCGCGACATCGCGTTGGCGCATCTTGAGTCATTGTGAAGAATAGTAGGAGCAGTGTCGGTTGAATGCGGTGAGATGATGTCGCAGACAGGGATGGCTTGCGCGAAGTTGATGGGGAAAACAGGGTCGATGTTGGAGGCTGTGAGGATGATCTTGTTGTGGTCGCGGTTGCAGGTGCAGTGGGTGTCAGCGGTAGTGCAGGACACGCTGTCGCTGCTGCTGCTGCTGCTGTTGCCGGTGTCGCACATGGAGCCGTCCTCAGAGTTGAGGGTGCATCCGCCTGGATTGTACACAAACTTGCATTTGCTGCTGGTGCTGAAGTCGCTGTCCTTGCACATGTGGGTGTTGCAGTTGTAGTTGCAGTTGCTGCTGTCGTCGATGCCACCGGTGTCGTCGTGTGCTGGCTTGCCTTCGATGCTATTGTCGTTGTTGTCAGTGCTGTTGTCCTCGCTGTGTGCTGTCTTGCCTTTGATGTTGCTGTCGGGGGTGTTGTGGTCATTCTGGGGAACTTGCGCTTGCTCTGGCTTCATTATCAGGGTTGCATCGCCATTTCTAACTCTTGAGATATCGGCTTTTTCTTGCATTTGGCAGCTAATCGGCTTGTCTTCAGTGGCTTCGGACTGACTTGATGATGTGGTGGCGATTGACGAAGGTGGAGGTGGCATGAGTTCGTAAGGCGAAGGCGTGGATGGTGGTGGCGAGGACGGTGGCAAGGACGGCGTTGATGGTGAAGGCAGTGGTGTTTAGGGTTGCTGCAGTTCGGTTCTGAACTTTGGTCCGGACCTGAACTTTGGTGAACCGGACCCAGGTCCGGTCCAGAGTTCAGCATAGGGGCTGAACCGGACCCAAAGTCCAGTTCTGGGTTCGGGGGTTGCCCCGAACCCAGCGAACCTGTCCGGACCCGGTCCGAACCCGAACCTGAAGGTGAGTCTTGACTTGTCTTTTCTACCCTCGTTGCCACTTGATCGACACCTACCAGCCAAGTCTCCCCCTCTTGTCACAACTCAAGTCCTCCAGCTGAAGACACACAGATCACTCAAGCCTCATTGGTCAATGCTACAAACGTGCCGTCGGAAAGAACATCGCACAATCGCCCACCCCAGGTCAACCGCACAACACCTTCATATGTCTCCTTCTCAGAAAATGAACGCTTGATCGGTGATGCTGCAAGTAATCAAGTTGCGATCAACCCCCACAACACGTACGTTTATCATCACACTCTCTTATCAGTTACCACAATGTTGCTGTATCTTATTTCAGTGTCTTCGACACCAAGCATCTCATTGGCTGCAAGTTTGATGCCCTCGAAGTGCAGGATGACATCAAGCACTTCCCTTTCGAGGTCTTCAACAAGGCCGGGAAGCCCTATATTCGTGTTCAATACCGAGGTGAGGAGAAGGAATTCGTGAGTAAACAATGGGCTGGACTGACTGACCTCTACCGCTACTAGTACTAATGACCTACCTTTTGTAGTCACCTGAGGAAATCTCATCCATGGTTCTCTTCAAGATGAAATTGATCTCAGAGTCATACCTCAGTGACATGATCACGAATGCCATCATCACCGTTCCAGCTTATGCAAGCGACTCGCAATGTCAGGCCACAAAGGATGCTGGCACAATTTGTGGTCTCAATGTCCTTCGCGTTATCAATGAGCCCATGGCTGCGGCCATCGCATACGGTCTTGATGTGAAGGTTGCTGATGAGAGGAACGTCCTCGATGTTTCTCTTTTGACCATTGAGGAGGACATCTTCGTAGTCAAAGCCACCGCCGGTAACCTCCACATTGGTGGAGAAGACTTTGATCACCGCCTTGTCAATCACTTTGTCCAGGAGTTCAAGCGCAAGTTCAAGAAGGACTTGTCATCGAACCCGCGTGCCCTGCGTCGTCTCTGCACCGCTTGGGAGTGTGCTGAGCGCACTCTTTCCTCTGCCACCAATACGGCTATTGAGATCGACTCCCTTTACAAGGGTATCGACTTCTACACGTCCCTTACTCATGCGCGCTTTGAGGAGCTCTGGCAGGACCTGTTCCACAACACTCTGGAGCCCTCGAAAAGGTTCTTCTTGACTTGAAGATGGCCTTTCCTCATCTTGACAGCATCTCGGGCATGCACTTGCCTTCTTGCGGCAACCCTCAACCTCCCATCAGGCCATGCCTTGCGCGCAGGGCACCAACGCCTCAGACTTAGCGGCCATGGCTCTGTCAGCCTTGCCAGCGGGTCTGACGCTGGCGGTCCCCTCGGCCAGGGCTAGTGCAGCGCCCACAATTGGAAGTGCTCCCCTCGTTCATGCATATCAATGCCCAAGGATTCAACTTCCCTCGCATGCATGTCGGCGTTCAGAATTGTGGCAGCAAGCCTGAGAGGGTCAGGGGACTCAGACCCAGTGGCAACAGCAGCAACGATAAAATCTTGGTTTATCCTGACCTCATCAACTTCAGCGGCAACAAGACCAGGGGCTCAATGTGTGACACCAGCGTTACAGCAACACCAGGCATAGTGGCGATGGCGATAGCACCTGCAATTGCCACGACAGCGACGGCAGCGGACCCAGCAGGTTGAACGACGGCGGCAGCAGTGGCGATGGTGAGGGCAGCAGCAGCAGCAGCGACGATGTGTCCTGCACCGCCAACACCTGCAACGCAATAGCCACGACGCAACCACAATGTGATCGCCTTCACAGTGCACAGCTTCAACCTGGTCCCTCCCTTCAAACTCGCACACACCGACACAATGCCGAAGTACATTGGCCACTGCTAACCACACTCCCCCGCCTTCCTCCAGGTTTTCTCCAGGTGAATGAGCCCAGCAAGGCCGCCCCTATTTGCCGCACCACGTTCACTACATACTTTCGGGTCTGGTCCAGGTTCAAACCCTTGAAGAACCTGAACCGGACCCAAAGTCCGGTTCTCTTGAGTTCAGGTTCGGGTTCACGAAAATCTGTGAACCGGACCCTAAGTCTGGTTCCAGGTTCAGGGAAATCTACCCCTGAACCGGACTTAACTGGACCGCGGCATCCCTAGTGGTGTTGAGGGAGGCGATGACGATGGGGGTAATGGCAGGAGCGGGGGCGATGGTGCTGAGCTTGGACGGCTTGAGGCAGGTGGCTGGCTAGGCGTTGGCGAGGTTAGAAGCAGAGACTTGAGGCGCATGGCTAAAGGAATCCGTTTTGCTGCTGGGCGGCTTTGGACAGGTGATGGCGGTGAGGCTTGGCGAACTGGCGATGGCGGCAATACTGAATCTGGCTGGCTTCAAGTGGACAGCGGCTGGACTGTGCAGATTGACGATGGGGGCGATACTTTGCGGACTGGTGGCGGCGGCGGTGGCGGTACTAAGGTTGGATGTTTTGGAGCAGGTGGTGGTGGCGAGACATTGCAAGCTGGTGGTAGCGGCGACACTGAAAATGAACAGCGGATCATGGGCATGGCTGAAGTGGGAGGCGTTGGGGTGGCGAGTGCACAATGAGGACATTTGGGTCAACCAAGCGATGGCGGCAGGGCAACGAGATCCGAAACTGGTGATGGCGTGGGTGCAGGAGCAGCGGACAGAGCTAGCACACTAGCAACGAAGTCAGTGGACAAAGTTGGCGTCTCAGGTATGGGCAGCGGGGGAGTATGGGCGGGAGATGAAGGTGCTGGTGGAATTTCAGAACGGTGGGCCACCTGTGGTAGTGGACTCTGTAGGATGTCCCACATTTCCTGTTTGAAGTTAGGGGGAAACCTGGCACAGACATCAGGGTGAAAGCCTTGCAAGTAGAGCTCTTCGCACTCTCCTAGGGACATGTGGCCTAAAGTGATGAGGGGCTGGCAACAGTACCAGAAACCCGTGGTATATTCCTTGATGTTGTCTTCGCCTTCCATGCACCATTGTGATGTCTTGTTGATGAGGTTGTGAAGTTCTTGCTTGTCAAGTTGGAGCTCAGCAGGTATGATGCTGTGGGACATGGCGGTGAGGTCACTTGGTGTGGATGGATGGGGCAACACAAAGGACAGATCTTCAGGTGGCAGACGCTGGACAGTTCAGGTGAAACACCTTGGGGAGTCCCTTTGAAGGCTTTGAGCAGAGGGGAAGGGAGTCACCAAGGGTGAGGAATATTGATCTTGATAGTTGGGGTTAAGGAACGAGACTGGCACCTGGGAAGATGCTGGCCTCACTGGGGCAGGCATTGTCACCGCCACAAAGTGAGGGCAACACTGATTCAGTGTTGGGTTAGGTAAGCTGTCCTAACTTGGCGGTATGTCGCATGGATAGCCTGTTGCCAAGTTGTAGTCAATGCAAGAGAAGTGGTTCCCACACTAGAGTAACATCCTAGTGCCTACTTATAGAGAAATGTAAGAGAAGAGAAGGGAGTTGAATTGACAGGAGATTCAACTTGCCGTCTTAGGGACAGCAGCAAGCCTCTTTTATACTAAGATACAAATACGACTAATCACAACATAGTAAGCCAGATACATGCTATGACTAAGTACTACTAGGATCAGTAAGTGACTCCAACTAGATCAATAAGCACATTACACAGCATCAGTCATCCGATCACTAATCACCAGGGCTGGTTCCCACGACTTACAAAGGCTGTACCGTATGAGTAATGATGTTCACCTAAGGCCGGTCACATTACCTCCCACTCTAGCTAGCACAACCATGCACGGATTTCTTCCATCCCCCATGGGTGGCAAGCTGTTTGTTGCGTTGGCGAACAAATGGTGTTAAGGCTGCAACGAGCCTTGATAGTACGACTTGTACTAAGAGTTGTTCTGGTGGCGAGTTATCAAACAAGTAGAGTTCTCTAGTGCTGCTAGAGACGACTCAGAGTGTGCTGGGCAACAAGTAGAGGGCTATGAAGGGATTTGACAACGGTTGTATTGGAAACCAAGTCAAGCTTAGGGCTTGACTGTTGAAATACTGAGCGCTTATATACAGGCATGTCCGCGCACGGACCAAGACTACTAGGACAGGTACTACTAGTAGTGACGGAGCTATCTGTATCGTCATGATATCCGCGGATAAGTGCTGCAGTCTGGGTAAGTGTTACAAGGGTGATGAAGCAAGAGCGAAATCATATGTCAGAGGATTGCCTAATCTATTCTTAACCGGGTACTAGTAATGACGGGTCATTTCAAGAAGGGAAGCATTGTCATGATGCGATCATGACAACGAGATTTGAGATTGATCCGAGGCGATCTGGTTGCCGTGCGCCCATTACGGTCTAATGGGCATCTGAAGTAAGCAGCTACCCTTTATGGTAGTCAGACTTAATGGTGACCCAATTAAGGGCCATGTCGCTATCCACATCTTCAGCAGAGCTATGCGTGGACGAGGGATTGTCTGCGGATTCTTCTGAAGAGGTCGACTGGTAACTCTGACTCTGGGGGGAGGTGCTGGCTATGGGCGACGAGGCAGCAGGCGTGATTGACTGATAGCTGCCTTCTCTACTGGTGCGTTGGCGTATTGGTGCTGAGGAAGGACTTGTTGGCGACAGGGAATGCTTGCGGGATACAGGGCTGCTAGGCTGAGTGAGATATGCTTGCCAGGGTTCAATAGGGGACTCTTCCGGGGACAGGGTATGCGTCTGGCCTCCGGGTACATCAGGTTCATAGTGTGTGACTGGTTCTGGCTCTAAAGGCGGTACGTCCTCCATGGGACTGTCTGGGTCTTCCAGTGGGTTCTCTACTGGGGTTGGCTCTTGGTACATCTCCATTGAGGAGTACTCCCTGCGATGGATATTCCAGGGGATGGGGACAAGGGGTTCGACTGGTGGTTGGACTGGAGTAGGTAGATGCGTACTAGCATCTTTGGGTGGACTACTGGGCAGTAATGGCAGTAGGACTGGTAGTGGTTTAGCTAGGGGTTTCGGGGTGGATGCTGAGGGGTACAAAGGAGGCGAAAAATGGGGTGGATTGTAACAAACGGCGTCGCCAAGCACTCCATGTGCACCAGCTGCTTGGGGGTGCGAGCCAACTCCAGTCGACCTTCACAGATGGTTTTCGCAATCCTAATCGCCCCAGCCTCAGCTTCGAGTCATTCAAGCTCCGCATTGATACAGGACAGGTCATTGTCCAACTTCCAGTAGCATGTGATATCTGCAGCGATGCCCCAGTCATCAAGTCGGTGGGCTGCTTTGGCGAAGTTAGCATGAATGGCAGGGGTGCCAACAAGTAGTTGATGGAACCAGGTGGGGAGGGGTTTGATGGGCTCAGACAAGTATACAGGCCGGGCATAAATGGGGAGTGAGTAGGGGACGTCCAATGGTCCTTGTTCTTGACCATAGGTGTTAAGGTCCAAAGACCTTTAAAGGTGCGACTTGCACAAAGTGTTGGTGACAAGTAACAATGGCTAGAGTGTCTTTGACAATGTCAAAGACCTGAGAGGGATTTTATGAAAGGGGGAGGGAAGTCGAACGGTAGAGTGAAGACTTTCAAGATGTTTGGATTGGAAACCAAGTCAAGCTTAGAGCTTTGACTTGTAACTACTGGCTGGTTTATATACATGAGGAGTCGGAGGCTTATGTTATGCTTTCTATAGCTAAGTATGAGTCGAAACTAATACAAGGATCACTTGGAATGAGTCAAGTAAGTACAAGTCAGAGAATGCGCAGTTGCGCAGTAACTACGAGTCATATCGAGTCTGGAAATGAGTCAGGACAGAGGTATCGTGAATGCGTTGATGCGCTCTAATTCGGGGGCCGGGAGATGACGATACGAGGGGCGCGTAAGCGAACGAGTATCGCATCACATATGTGTCTACTTTTGGTAATCCGTTTTGATGGGAATCTGCTTACTCTAGCAGCATAGGAGGTGACTCCGTATTTGGATCTTGATCAGATCCCATGGACCGGGGACTTGGTAGGTCTTGGTAATCAGGAGTGGCTTGGGCGCTAGAACTGGTCGGGGATGTCAGAGATGTGGCTGATGACATAATGGGTGTGTAGGTCCCATCATTGTGATGTTGGCGTTTAGGTGCTGAGGTCTCACTGTTCGGGGAGACAGGCCGGGTTATACTGGTAGGTGGGGATGTTTGACTAAACCATGCTTTCCATGGCGGTGAAGGCTGTTCGTTGGCTTCTAACTCATAGACATTAGAGCCAGATGGTCTGGGCTGGTATGGCGCATGTGTTGGACTAGGACTGCAGTCCCTCATAGGACTGTCTCCATCGCTGTCTGTAGCGGGATCTGTGGTCATTGGTGCGGGCTCTATGAAGTATTCCATAGAGGAATGTTGGCGCATGTGAACAGGCCACGTGATCGGGATAGCTGGTATCGCTTGGCTGAAGGAAGTGGGTAGCGTGGGTGTGTGTGCTCTGGGAGGTATCGATGGTGGTGCTATTGGTTGGGATATATTTTGAGGGATCTGTGTGGTTGGTGCGGGAGGTACGACGGGTCCTGAGGGTGCTTGGGGTAGGGAGTAAAATGAAATTTTGGATGGATTGTAACAATAGGCTTGAACGTACCCATCATGGGCGGGGGTGACCCAGTAGGCCTCTGTATAGGCCCCTTTGCTGCAGGGGATCTTGAGGTCGGGATACATGGTATTTCATACATACCCATCGGGGGCACATTTGTATGTTTCGGTGTACCCTTCGACAGTTGACTCCAGTCGCTTGATTCTGTCCTCGAACGCAATGACCACGAAGCAATGGATCTCTTCATGGTTCTTGATGGTCTGGACCAGACCAGTAGCGATGTCATGGAGGGTGCTGGGGTCGATAACAGCGTTGGTGGCAAATATGTTTTCCACGGTATGAGGTGAATAGCATGATGGGGGAGAGGCGGGGCAGCTTCCTGTGGGGGATTCTGCGGAGGCATTGACGGAGTAGTCTGACATAGCAGGGGTAGGGTTGTTGCCGATGTGAACGAGGGAATAGTGTTTGCCATCAATGGTGATAGGTGCAAAGGGGTTCGTGGCAAAAGTATGGATGTTCAAGAGCGTGGACATGAGTGGCGTGGATGCATTGTCCAGGGCAGAAGATATGAAATTTGTGGGTAGTGAACAGAGGCCGACGAAGTAGCGATGCTAGGAAAGGTTGGCAAGGCGGGATTGGAGGTGGTGTCCAGGGAGTTTCTTCCCAACCAAGAGGTTCTTGGTCGATAGCCAGGGTGAAGGGGAATGGGGATTTGTAGTGATAATTGGCTGGCCTTTATACTTTCCAGTGGGGTTCCTTTATGGTACGCTTTGACCAGATCTGGTGCATGTGTGTCTGCTGCGGATTCCCACGTGTCATTGCTATTGGGGTATCCTTTCCAATGGATCAGATATTGCAGGGTCCTGTTGCACCCAAAGTATCGATGGTTACGGATCTGCTCTACTTCGTATTGTTCCTCATCATTGATCAGATCAGGTGGTGGCTGGGAGAAGTTTGGACCATACACGGTCGTTTCGCGATAGGGCGATAAGAGAGAAGCATGGAATGTGTCGTGAATCTTCCATGTTAAGGGTAGGGCGAGCTGATATGCCACAGGGGAGACCTCTTTGATGATCTTGAAGGGTCCATATCTTTTTGGCACTAGCTTAGTCACCTGATAGGGAAGACAGAGATTCTTCCCTTCTAGCCAAACTTGGTCCCCAGCATTATATTGCGCCGACGGGGTTCCAGATTTCTCAGCAACTTGATTCAGGGCTGCAGTTGCCTGGGCCTGTCTTTCTTCCATCAGACGAATTCTTTCTTCTGTTGTTTCATTGGCAGAAGGGGTAGTAATCACCAGGTTTAGTTTGAGATTGTATCCTAGAATTATTTGATTGGGTGATAGCCCAGTAGTTGAGTTTTTGCGATTATTGTGTACTGCCATGGCTAGGGCTAACCATTGGGTCCAGTCTTTTGGGGCTGCTGATGTTACCAGACGTAGGTATTGTTCTACCCATTGGTTTTTCCGTTCCGATAGACCATCTGTTTGAGGATGAAACACCGTTGATAGATTTTGTTGGATGTTTAGTCTTTTTGTCAAGGCTTTCCCAAAGTGTGATGTAAATTGGGGGTCTCGATCGCTAATGACTTTGATGGGTAATCCAAACCATCAGAACACATGATCCATGTAAAGTTGGGCGATGCCTGGTCCTGTGATGGTTGTGTCACAAGCCAAGAATATGGCAGCATGTGAGCACCCTTGGTCTATGATAGTGAGGATAGCATCTTTTCCTTTCACAGGAGGTAGTCCCATGATTAAATCCATTGCTACCTGTTGGAATGGTCAGGTGTTGGCTTCAGTAGGGATGCGGTAGGATGGTACCTTGGTGCAATGAGTAATGATCTTGTTTTGTTGGCAGGTAGCACATCCTTTTACGTAGTTTGCGATCCATTCCTTCATCTTTGGCCATTGATAACATTCTTGAGTTTTACAAAGTGTCTCATCTCAGCCCGGATGTCCGGCAGATGGGTGATCGTGCATGAGATTCATGATCCCTTGTTTGACTACGTCGATAGGAGGTACATTGATTTTTGTTTCCAAGGTTATAGTGGCAACTTTAAACTTTTGTTCCAGCAAGACCGTAACTTGCTGATTGTCCTCTTTTCCTTGGTCTACTCCTGGTAGTCGTGAGAGGGCATCAGGTGGGATATTGGTTTTTCCAGGGATGTAGGATGTCAAAGTCGTATTCTTGCAAGTCTGCATGCCAGCACGCAGTTCTCCGGTTGAGGTTTTTGGGAGATTTCCAGTATTGGAGGTTTGTGTGGTCCGTCATGATGGTAAATGGTTCTTTGGTCCAACCTAGGTATGGTCGCCAGTGTGAGAGTGCTTTCATCATGGCTAGTAGCTCCCTCTCATAGATGTTGTAGTTTCGTTCAGCTGGGATGAATGTGGCTGAATAGTAGGCGATTGGATGGAGTATGGGCTTTTGTCGTTTAGAGAGTGCAGATGTGGTTGGGATTTCTCCCTCCTGTGAGAGTACAGCTCCCATGCCGTATGCTGATGTAGTGTTGCGGCAGCTTGAGCCGATGATTTTGAGAAATCAGCGATATAAAATCAAATAAAATGGGTAAAAATATGAAAATAAAGATAAGAATAGAATAGGTCAGGAGCCGGGGGGTCACTTAAGACGACTTAGCGATTTGACCAGCCGTTCAGGCGTAATTTAACTGGCTCAGTTTGTAGCTGAATTTGTAG
>Ga0307510_10001874_pt1 | contig 23576 bp, 29 predicted proteins | sample 12_EM_MG_FD_207224 | JGI IMG/M metagenome (GOLD analysis project Ga0307510, IMG submission 207224) | Populus trichocarpa ectomycorrhiza microbial communities from riparian zone in the Pacific Northwest, United States - 12_EM | ecosystem: Host-associated > Plants > Roots > Unclassified | place...
TGTGTTGATGCAATTCGAGGGAAGGGAAGGAGACAGCGCACAGAATTGGTTTTCCATCCCTGGTTTTCGCGACAGTTAAGCACACATGGAGGGTATTAACAGAGAGCAGCTCACTTTTGTCACAGTCAATACGTCCCACTTGTTACCAGCTAACGCAATGCACTGAACCCCGCTTGTCTTCATGTTGTAGTAGATAGTCCTTTATTTAAAATGTAGGAAGGAAAAATGTCATCCTGGGGGTTTCCAAAAACGAGGGAAGGGAGACGCACCATGCATGCTGCAATGGGTGTCTGGGTGGCTTGGTCATCACGCCTGATGTCTGTGGATCCTCGATGGGTTCCACTTTGAGTGACACCGCTGTGCCATCAACGTTGAGGGTGCGTGTGCACGCATAGCACGCTGTGATTGCATCGAGCGTCAGGATGTTCTTAATACTCTTGGTCTTCTTGACATGTTTATTGAGTCCAGCGGTCTCCTGCATAAGCATCTCCACCTTCTTGGGGGTGAGGGTACACTGGAGCATGCCTTGGTGATCACATCGCCGTTGACAGAGCTGTCAGTTGAGTTTGGTGGCGAGGTCAAGAGAGCTGTAGGTGAGGTTGGGCATGTCACAGAGGTGTTCACTGTGACCGAGTTGGCAATGGAGGACGTGGTCAAGAGGGATGCCTGGGAGCTTCTGTGGAGGACAGATGGGGCTAGGAGTGGGCGGGTTGAGGGGTTGGATGGGTGAAATCAAGTGTGAAATGTTGCAAGCCAGTTGAGTGAGGGAAGACATGGTCAGAGATCAGGGCTGGTCAGAACATGCAAAGAAAAGTGAGCTGGGGTGTACTCACTCGCTGCAGCAGGCAGAGGACGGGCACCGATGGGCGGTCATATATGGTCATAGTCAACTTGAGTTGGGACTGAAGTTGAGTCGACGACTGATGGAGCCACGACTATTCCCAGGATCGGTGCGGTCAGCGGAGTCGCAAAAATGACTAGACTCAGCTTGCCGGACCGGTTTCTAGCCGAGTCGTGGCAACACTAGCCTGAACCCATTGGGTTTTGGATGGGGTTGTGGTTGGGTTGGGGTCAGGGTGGAGATTTTCCACCCTGCTAATGACCCCTACCCAGACAGTGGGTCTTCTGGGTATTGGGCCCATATCAGACATCAGTGGGCATGGAGGCCGGAACTCACCAGAGGCCATGTAAGGTGAGCTATCCTAACTTGACTCTAGCTTTCGTTGACACAGCGTCACACTTGACGCAATCTCACCTTCACTTACAGGTTTTGTTATGATCCACCCCAATTTTTCTCATCCTCGTCGAACCCCCTCCTTGTCACCTTATCCAAACCACCACTCATGGCTAAGCGACCATTACCATTGAACCCATCACCCCTACCAGACCTGCCACCACTACCGCCCAGTGAACCATCCAAACCATCATCACCCCTTGATCAGCCACCAGTTGAGCCCCTTGTCCCCATCCCATGGAACATCCATCATCAAGAATACTCCTCAATGGAGATGTACCAAGAGCCACCCCCAGTAGAGAACCCACTGGAAGACCCAGACAGTCCCATGGAGGATGCGCTGCCCTTAGAGCCAGAACCATTCATTCCATATGAACCCGATGTCCCTGGAGGCAACACGCATGCCTTGTCCCCAGAAGAGTCCCCCATTATACCATGGCAAGAGTACCTTGCCCCAGACAGTCCTGTGTCCCGCAAGCACTCCCTATCACCTACAAGTCCCTCCTCAGCACCCATACGCCAACACACCAGTAGAGAAGGCAGTTACCACTCAATCATGCCTACTGCCTCGTTGCCCATAGCTGGCACCTTGCCCCAGAGTCAGGGCTACCAGTCGACCTCCCCCAGAGGATCCGCAGACAATCCCTCATCCACACAGAGCTCCGCAGACAATGCAGATAGCGACATGGCCCTTAATTGGGTCACCATCAATACAGACTACCTTAAAGGGTAGTTGCTTACACTAGACGCCCATTAGACCAGAAAGGGCACGCGGAGATCAGATCTCCTCGGATCAGCCTCAAACCTCGTGGTCGTCATCGCATCATGACAACGCTTCTCTTCTTGGAATGACCCGCCGCCATTGTTCCCCAGTTAAGGATAGATTAGGCAATTCCCTGATCTCTCATTTGCTCTCGCTCATTCTCTATTGTTCGACTCATACAGACCGCAGCACTTATCCGCAGAGTACCATACGATACAGACAGCCCCCTCTTGACCAGAAGTACCTACCTTAGTGACCATGGCCCGTGCGCGGCTGTGCCTGTATATAAGCTCCCTGTATTTCGACAGTCAAGCCCTAAGCTTGACTTGATTCTCAATATCAATGTTCTTGAAAGCTCCCCAAGTGCCTCCCCTCTCCTCATCTCTTACATAAGCCTCTCAGAGTCGTCTCTAGTAACACTAGAGACTTCTACCTCTTCAAGTACTTGCCACCAGTTCACCTCTTAGTACAAGTCGTACTATCAAGGCCCGTTGAAGCCTTAACACAAGTCAAGCTTTCCTTTCGACATACCAGCTTGGCAAGTCGACCACCCTGAACCATTACAACCTCTACCACACCACCTCCTCCTGTACATACCAAGAAGTCATGACGACACTAGCCAAAGATGCTAAGACATATGCCACAGTTGCTGCTATGAAGAGTGTACCCCATATCCAAGACCAGAAGGCCACTGGTAGACCAAAAGGCATCACAGTTACAGGACACCTGACCACTGGAGTCAGAGCAATCAAACCGACAACAGATCGGTCGTACCAGGGAACCACTGGATCACCAATAGGAGAAACAAAGGCACAAAAGACGCAACCACAAGGCGACGCAAAAACAATGCTTTGCAAAGCTCTATATGAGATCTTCGACATCAAAGCACTGATTGTCATGAAACCAAAGGACCCTATTGAGGTCAATGCACTATGCTTTGCAGGGAAATACCACCGCCATGGGACAGCATCCCAAGTGAACCACATGTTCTACAAGAACTTGACGCGGCCACAGGACAACGGCCACAAGTATGCACCACTGCCAAACAAACTTATGAGAAGCTTGGAATGCTTCCATTGCCACAAGAAGGGTCACTACGCCCATCACTGCCAAGTTAGACGCTGAGTCAATCATGATCGACAAGAAGTTGCAGTCATTAACGCCATCTGAAGCTGTCCAGATATGGGAATCCTACCCATGAACCAACTTGCCAAAAGGATCCAAGAGAATAAGAGCGCCAATAGTTTCAACGCTCTCAAGGAAGAAACCCTGGATCATTCCCCACAATTATTGGACACAAAGAAACTCAAGAAACTCATTGCTGACAACCAGCCACCAGCACATATGCTAGGACCACAAAAGATCAAGGTGATACAAGAATGTATTGCAGCCAACGCCCACAAATTTGATGAGGCCACTTGCCAGAAGCTAATCAAGCTATGCAAACCAAAGACAAAGTCCATCGCACAGCGATTGGGACACGCACATGCCTACCTAAAGTCGAAGTCCACTGCAAAGCAGTTGGAAGACGCACATGCCTATCCAAAGTCGAAGCCCTCTGCACAGCAGATGGGAGATGCACTCAAAGAACAGATCCAAACCATGGATGATGACACAAAAATCAGAATGCTCAATGAGCTTATCCCAAAAACTGGATTCAGCATCCAGAAAATTGAAGCCCTTGCCAAGACCTTCGGACTAGACAGTGTCTTTGTCAACAAAAGTAACTCAGTTCAAATTGAGTTCGCGGTCATCAGTTACAAAAGGGAAACAAAAGAGATTGGCCTCCTTGATACCAGAGCCACAGAAAATTTTATCGACTCAGAAACAGTCAAAAAGCTCTGCCTAGGAATGAAGGAACTTCCTTACCAGCAACCCATCTTTAATGTTGATGGAACACCCAACAGACAAGGAAAGATCAGCCACTATTGCGACCTCATGGTTAGCCAAGGAAATCTCAGACGACAACTACGTTTCTTTGTCGCAAATCTAGGAAGAGATCGCTTTCTCTTCGGCTACCCCTGGTTCAAAGCATTCAAGCCCGACATTGATTGGGAAGCAGGAACCCTCAAAGGACCAAAAGTCAAAGTTGAAACCATCCAGAAAATTACCTGGGACAAAGCGCAAGGCTACCTCAAGGAAAAGTGACAAAAACAAGAAGACAACGATCTCATCATGGAAACTCATGAAGCAATTATGGAAGAACTCGAAGACCAAAGCCAACCAAACATATGGATTGGAAGGACCACTATGGAAGTCAACAGGACCCACAACGCCATGGAAATGGCTCACAAATATGCAGAAGAACACAAGAAAGAAGAAATCACCCTACCTGAAGAATTCAAACGACATGCACTCCTCTTCTCAGACGAAGAAGCCAAGAAATTCCCCCCATCATGTCCATGCGACCATAAGATTGAGCTTACAGCAGAAGCTCCAGCAAAATTCAATTGCAAAACCTACCCTATGAGCCTCAAAGACCAGGAGGCAGAAAACCAGTTCCTCAATGAAAACTTAGCCAAGGGATACATTGTCCCATCCGAATCACCCTATGGATTCAGCACCTTTATGGTCCCCAAGAAAGATAGCAAGGAAAAACGCTATATCATCAACTACCACCCACTCAATGCAGTCACAAAGAAAGACGTCACCCCCCTTCCTAACCTTGCCCAATGTACTGAAGACCTCCAAGGGATGGAGCTCTTTAGCAAATTTGACATCCACTGGGGCTACAACAATATTCGCATACGCGAAGGGGATGAATGGAAAGCCGCCTTCAAAACCTGCTGTGGGCTATTTGAGCCCAAAGTCATGTTCTTCAGAATGAGCAACTCACCGCCCACATTCCAGAGGTTTATGAACCTCATGCTGGAAGAACTATATGAACATTTCAAGAAGAAAGGAGTCCACAACATCAGGAAAATATTCCAAAGCTACATGGACGACTGTGGACTAGGAACAAAGCTCAAAGATATCAAACTACATATTGAAATCCTCCACTACACCTTCAACCTGCTAGCCAGAAATGGACTACACCTCAATGTTACATTCCTGGGCACTTGGCCCATATTTTCTTTCTTTTCTTGACCGATATGTACTTATACGATCACATGACTCTGACTCACATGACCGCTTACCTGTACAACAGAGCCATCTTGTTGGGAACCCCATTGTTCCCTTCTTTTGTATGTTTCCTATTGTTCTCCTCTTATGGTAGTCTGTGACCACCATTGTTCGTGACACCATTGTTCTGTGATGCTTATTGTTTGTGACTCTATTGTTCTCCTCTTTTGTATGCTTAGTCAGGTAGCTGCCCTTTTGTATATAAGCAGGACTTATATCTTAGAGTTGGGCCTTAAGCCTGACTTAGTTTGCAATCTATTGCGTTCTCAGTCCTTGTTGCTTGAACCAACATTTCCCTTTTGTCTTTCTTTGAAGTGATCTTCAAGTCCTTGAAGATACTTCCCTTTCCTCTTTATCTCCACCCAGACATTGGTCTTAGCAACCTTCTTGCTTTTATCACCTTCCAAAGCACTTAGGTTATTAAGGGAATTACGACCCTTATAAACTTCGTCACTGCCACATATTTCACCTTTGCACACGTCGCACCTTAAGGTTCAATAGGCCTTAACATAAGTCAGGCTTTCCTCGAACGTCCTTGAAACATAGGACAACACCAGTTACACCCTGGCGGCAGTAGTACTTATCGGAACTCTTGAACAAAACAAGAGAGTTCATAGGAGACAACAAGACAATCTCCCAGCACATGTCAAAGGCGAAGCATACTTTGAATACCACAGAGCTGGACATAAAGACACTGGATACTACATCAATCTCCCAAAGAAAGCACATGGAGTTGTTGAATTTGTCAAAGTAGAAGATGACAACTTTTGGGTAAAACTCCTCTGGAAAGATAACCAGTGGTATACGAATCAAGGAGGAGTACTTCACACCACAAAACTCGGTGCTTGGAGAGAAACAGACCCTCAGCACCCACATTACGTCAACCCAGAACACTATAGCCCAACACTCCACACTGCTATCGGGTGATCACCAGACGAAGAAATACTTGCAGGAGGAGTTCACCACATCGCAACCCTCCAAGGAAGTAACCCGTTCACAGAACAAGCTCCTATCCTTCCCCAAATCGAAACAGCAGTCCAACAAGGCATCTCTATTCCTCTTGATACTACCCCAGCCGCCGCTGTTCAACCTCAGTTATCCATCCAAACCACAATGGCAACACAACAGGAAGAAATTAACGTTGCTACTAGACAAAGCGGACAGGAAACATGAAATATCAACGTCATTACTAGTCCTGCCAATGGTGCTCTTAAAGGGAATCCACCACCCATCTTCACTGGAGATAGAAGCACAACCAGAAAGTTTATCAATAACTTCGACCTCTGGAAAGCAATTAACCGAAATAATGACACCATGAAGAAACCCTTTTCCAGAGTCGTAACCCTTCTCACTTATATGGATGGTCCCCTAGTAGACACCTGGAAGGAGGAACAAATGCACAAACTTCAGGAATCAATGGACGATGGAACTGAGGAGACAGATGAAGATCTCTGGGACAGCTTCATAGAAAGGTTCAAAGTAGCCTTCACCAACCAAAACCAAAAGGAGGAAGCCTATCAGAAATTATGCAAACTCAAGCAAGGAGAAAGCCTTGATGACTTCTTTGCTAAATTCAAACAACTTGCCCACAAAGCAGGAGTTTCCCTAGATGACAAGGGAACTATCGAAACCCTCAAACATGCCATGAACCAACCACTTACTAGAGCAGTTATACAATCCCCTGATTTCAACCCAAACGCAGACATCCCATGGACCTTTAAAAAATGGGAAGACCAAGCCAGAATGTCTCACCAAAAGTGGCTAGCTGCTGCTCAATACAGTCAGCAAAAACAAGGACTGTACAGAGCTTTCGGACTAAAGCCAAACGAAGGGAAAACCAGCCAGTATGGAAGAAACAGAACTTCCGGACTACGTACCACCTCTCAAGGAGGATATGCCATAGACGTCAACGCTAACAGAATGGGACAAACACATTCCAACACCAAAAAGCAGCAACTTATGAACGAAAACAAATGTTTCTATTGCGAAATCAGAGGACACCAAGCCTGTGTCTGTCGCAAGAAACTAGCGGACTGAGCCAAGGTTGGAAAAACTGCTAATAGCGACACCCCTGCAGTTCGAAACCAAGACCCCATTGATATGACCCCAGATGACATCTCCAGTTTCTTGAAAGACCACATGAGCTCACTTGATGAAGATACCAAGCTGAGCATTATCGAATCCCTTATGCCAAAGGATTTTCCTCAAGCCCAAAACTAGCTGCCATAGTTAGGGCATTCCGCCTTGATAGTGTTTTTGTAAATTGCTCAAATTCTGTGCAAATAAAAGTCGCGTTTTCACACTATCGAGGGAAGGCAGAAGAAACAGTCCTACTTGACACTGGGGCAACCGAAAATTTTATTGACCATACAACTGTCATTAAACTACGCTTAGGAATGAAGAAACTCCCCTACCCCCGCCCAGTATTCAATGTCGATGGAACTCTTAACCACCATGGAACAATCACTCATGCCTGTGACCTACTTGTTACTAAAGGCAACAAAAGGAAACATCAAAGATTATTTGTCACTAATCTAGGATGAGATCGACTTCTCTTTGGCTACCCATGGTTTAAAGCTTTTAAACCAGAAATCGACTGGGAAAAAGGAACACTCTTAGGCCCAAAAGTTCAAATGGAAACTCTATTATTTGGAACCCTTCAACGCGCAAAGACATGGGTCAAAAGTAAAGTACCAGTCAATGAAGATCTCATTCTCGAAGCACAACAAACCAGGTGCGCTCCATGGTTGGGAGTAACCCCTTTAGAAATAAAGGGAGGCCCAGTGGAGGTCAATCGCACCCATACAGCAGTAGAAATGGCCCATAAGTACGCAACAGAACATGGGAAGGAGGAAATCACCCTCCTGGACAAATTCAAATGTCACACGGCATTATTTTCAGATGAGGAAGTGAACAAATTTCCACCAACTCATGGTGAAGGAGACCATAAAATCGTACTAATGGACACCGCACCCACTCGCTTCAATTGCAAAGTTTATCTGCTTTCAAGGGATGAACAAAAAGCAGAAGATCAATTCATCGACGAAAACTTAGCCAAAGGATATATCACACCATCAGACTCCCCTTACGGTTTTTCAACCTTTATGGTCCCTAAAAAGGACTCTAAAGAAAAACGGTACATTATCGATTATTGCCCCCTCAATGCAGTCACCAGGAAAGATGTCACCCCACTCCCCAACCTCAAACAATGTATTGAAAACCTACAAGGAATGGAATTATTCAGTAAATTCAACATCTGCTGGGGCTATAACAATATCCGAATACATGAAGGAGACCAATGGAAGGCTGCTTTCAAAACTCGCCAAGGACTATTCGAACCAAAAGTAATGTTCTTTGGCATGAGCAACTCACCAGCAAGTTTTCAATGCTTTATGAATGGTATTCTTGAAGAGTTATATGAATACTTTGAGAAGAAAGGTGTACTCGAAATACAGCGCATACTCCAAAACTATATGGATGATTGCGGAATAGGAACCCTACTCAAAGACTTCAACCTTCACATTGACATTATCCACTTCCTATTCGATCTCCTCGCGCGCCATGGCCTACATCTCAAATTGTCGAAATCTGTCTTTATGCAGCCGCAAATGGACTTCTTAGGTGTCCGGATATCAAAAGAAGGAGCCACAGTTGACCCAGCTAAAGTCGCAGGACTCAGGGATTACCCATGTGAACTCAAAGACAAGCGGCAAGTCTGTGGATTCCTAGGGGTCTCTGGATACCATCGCATGTTTTGCCCTAATTTCAGTATCATTGCTGCACCACTCACAAAGCTCACTTACCTTTCGAATGGGGACCCCAACAAAAGGAGGCTCAAAACAAACTTATCGACATGATTACCCATGCACCAGTACTTATTCGACCAGACCCTGATCGACAATTTGAACTCAAAACAGATGCATCGCAAATTGGAACAGGTGCTATATTATACCAACAAGATCCCCCTGTTACAAAACCAGACAGTACCCAAAAACCAGGACCAAGATGACCAGTAGGATTTCATTCCCAGAAATTTACCCAAACTGAGCAAAACTACCCCATCTATGACCGAGAATTCTTGGGAGTTATGTGCAGACTACACTGCTGGTCTCACCTCCTCAAAGGGACAACTATACCTGTTCTAGTCTTCACTGATCACGCCAACCTCCATTACTACTGGGAACCCAGAAAAATAGGTCCCTGCGTTGCTGGATACCTACCAGAAAGGGAGCAGTACAACATTATTTTGGAATACAAACCTGGTGCCACCAATCGCGCAGATGCATTATCCAGAAGACCTGACTACAAGAGACCCAATCCAATTAATGACAACATCACTGTATGGCCGGACCACTACTTTTGCGACAACCATACCTCAATTCGAGTATTTGACATGGACAGTATCAGTGATAACTTGGATAGCCGTATCAAATTGGCTCAATACAAAGAGCAACCACTACTCAAGAAATGGGCACCAACATATAATCTCTCCCTATTGGATGGCACACATTGGTATCACGGGACCGCCCTAGTTGTCGTGGCAGACAACGCTCTTAGGAGGGGAGTAATTTCCCTTTTTCACGACCACGTGACTGCTGGTCATGCCAGGATTACCAAGACACTTCAACTAATCACCCCGTACTACTGGTGGCCCAACCTGAAAACCTTTGTCACCAAATATATCAAAGGATGCACTACATGCCAAATGACCAAAGTCAATACCCATCCTACCCATCCACCCATGTTTCCTATTACTCCCACAGACAACGCGTGACCCTTTGAAACCATCGCAATGGACTTCATCACTAAACTCCCACAATCAGGTGGTTTTGATACCATTCTCATGATCACGGACACCGACTGCTCCAAAGCGTCTATCTTCATCCCTTGTCACAAGACCATTGATTCAGAAGGAGTAGCATTACTCTATCTTAACCACGTTATCCCCCACTATGGCATTCCCCGCAAAATCATATCAGACTGTGACATCCTGTTATGATCCACCCCAATTTTTCTCATCCTCGTCGGACCCCCTCCTCATCACCCTATCCAACCCTCCACTTATGGCCAAGCGACCATTACCATTGAACCCATCATCCCTACCAGACCTGCCACCTTTGCCGCCTAGTGAACCATCCAAACCATCGTCACCTCTTGATCAGCCCCCAGTCGAGCCCCTCGTCCCCATCCCCTGGAACATCCATCGTCGGGAATACTCCTCAATGGAGATGTACCAAGAGTCACCCCCAGTAGAGAACCCACTGGAAGACCCAGACAGTCCCATGGAGGACGCGCCACCCTTAGAGCCAGAACCATTCATTCCATATGAACCCGATGTCCCTGGAGGCAACATGCACGCCTTGTCCCCAGAAGAGTCCCCCGTCATACCATGGCAAGAGTACCTTGCCCCAGACAGTCCTGTGTCCCGCAAGCACTCCCTGTCACCTACAAGTCCCTCTTCAGTGCCCATACGCCAACGCACTAGTAGAGAAGGCAGCTACCAGTCAATCACCCCTTCTGCCTCGTCGCCCATAGCTGGCACCTCGCCCCAGAGTCAGGGCTACCAGTCGACCTCCCCCAGAGGATCTGCAGACAATCCCTCATCCACGCAGAGCTCCGCAGATGACGCGGATAGCAACATGGCCCTTAACTCAGTCACCATCAATACGGACTACCTTAAAGGGTAGTTGCTTATGCTAGACGCCCATTAGACCAGAATGGGCACGCGGAGATCAGATCTCCTCGGATCAATCTCAAACCTCGTGGTCATCATCGCATCATAACGACGCCTCTCTTCTTGGAATGACCCGCCGCCATTGTTCTCCCGGTTAAGGATAGATTAGGCAATTCCCTGATCCCTTATTCGCTCTCGCTCATTCTCTATTGTTTGACTCATACAGACCGCAGCACTTGTCCGCGGAGTACCATACGATACAGACAGCCCCCTCTTGACCAGAAGTACCTACCTTAGTGACCATGGCCCGTGCGTGGCCGTGCCTGTATATAAGCGCCCTGTATTTCGACAGTCAAGCCCTAAGCTTGACTTGATTCTCAATATCAACGTTCTTGAAAGCCTCCCTTGTGCCTCCCCTTTTACCCACTTGTTACATAAGCCACTCAGAGTCGTCTCTAGCAATACTAGAGACTTCTACCACCTTCAAGTACTTGCCACCAGTTCACCTCTTAGTACAAGTCGTACTATCAAGGCCCATTGAAGCCTTAACATGTCTGCTTTGTATCGAAATTCTCAACGGAACTCTGCCGTATTCTCAACATCCATCAGAACATCAGCACAGCGTATCACCCTCAGACCGATGGAGCAAGTGAAAGAACCAATCAAACCTTGGAGCAATATCTCCAAGTATTCTGCAGAACACAACAGAACAACTGGCACGCATGGTTACCACTTGCACAGTACACCAAGAATTCATGGCCATCTGCAACTACCAAGAAAACACCATATGATTTACTCATTGGATACACACCCCAAGTACACCAAACCAACCTGGAAAACCACTATTCCCTCCCTAGAACAACGACTTTCATCCATCGAAGAAGCCAGGAAAGCTGCCCAAGAGGCCCAGCGTAAAGCACAAGAATCCTGGATAAAAGAGAAGCCACAATATGTCCCATTTGCAGTAGGCTCAAAGGTCTGGCTAGAAGGAACCAACCTACGACTTCCAAGTAACACCACACCTAAGCTTTCCCCAAGGAGATATGGACCTTTTAAGGTAGTCTCCCAAATATCAAAAGTCGCTTACAAACTCGAACTCCCTTCCACCTGGAAAATCCATGACGTCTTTCATGCTTCCCTACTCACGCCCTACAAAGAAACAGACCAACATGGACCCAACTTTCTAGAACCACCACCAGAAATACTAGAAGGCAAACCAGAATGGGAAGTCAAGAAAATTCTGAAAGAGAGGTCTTTTGGCTGTTGGAAGAAGAAGCAGTACCTTGTGCGCTGGAAGAACTACTCACCAGCACATGATTCATGGGTTAACGCCGAGGATCTCCACGCTCCGGAGTTACTATCTGACTTTCAAAACACCTCGAGCAGTATAAGAACCCTCCCTCTCAACAAGTCACCCCCAGCATGTCCAACCAGGCATTCTACACCTTCACCATTGACCCCCCTTTCAATTTGTTCTGTCACCTCTTCAGAGACCTCACCATCTGGCCTAGTCATAAGTTCCACGTCTCCACCCCAGCTACCCAGAAGGCTTTGTCGCTGTACAGAACGATCCACCCCACTCACGTTCATGCCCTTGAGCACTCCTCTTTTTGTAAAGAACAGTACTGTCCCTATCACCATTGAATGCCCCTTGACTTTACCCAACCTACTCACTTCAGCTATGTCTACATCGGACCAGGAGGTACCACAGTCCATACACAGCAGTCCATCTATGGAAATGGAGACATTACCCTTTTCTCCACAATCGTCCCCACCACCGGTTCTTCCTATCACTGCTGGACTAGAGGTCGCCTCTACGGCAACAGATATTTACTCCAATCTGAGGATAGCTTTGAGCAGCTTCCTGGGCGCATCACAAGGTCAACCACCATCCTTCCCCATCCCAGCTACTGGCCACATTTCACCATCCCCTATCCCGATCCCACCTTGTATCTTCCCTCAGAACGAGGACAGTATGGCTTGAGCACCATCCCCCTCCCCCCTGTTGACCTTACCCCCAACCCCGTTACTCCAACACCAGCACCATTGCCCTCTATCACCCCAGCCATCCAGCATCCACTCAAACGTAGTCATCAACACACTCCCAGACGACGAGATACTCACACTACTGGGACAAATTCCCTCTTCGGCACAGGTTCGCCATGTGAGAAAACAATGCAGAGCCTTGTTGAAATACATGGAACATCAGGAGCGTATCACTGGGGCGCTTTTGGCCTGGACGGAGGATCTCCTCCCAGCCTTGAACATTCTGGGAAACACTGAGCTCGACGATCAAGTATTCACTACGACCTTCCGCGATTACACTGCGGTCGAACACCTCTTTCTCATTCCCCAGATCCTCAAGAAGATTGAGGGTTACATGTTAGACGACAACATGCAGGCCGACGAACCAGTTAGGTTTGCTCAGTACAACCCTACCATTTCCCTCTCCTCCACACCTAGTCCCATTCCTAACGTTCCTCAGCTCACTGAGCAACTTGACGACCCAAACCATCCAGGAGCTGGGTGGAGCGAGTACGACCGCGGTGATACGCGGCAGTACCCACTTGTCTTCCTCAACGAATACGGACAAGATGAGGTGGCACGCTATGTCACCTTTAGGCAAATTGGGATCGATACTCACCTTGTAGGAACTCACAAGTGCGGCGATGCTGAGTATTCTATCCCCCTTCATGCATGAGCACATCCCGCTCCCAACTTCAATCGTCCCAGGGTCAAAGACTATGACCTCAACATTTTCCATCCTTCTTCCACCTCCCGACTCCTCATCGACAATGCCATCATTGATCTCAGGGATCCCGGTGTTGTCGCTGATGTTTTTAGGTATCGAGTGCATCAGAGCAAACTCAAGGCAGTAAAGCGCCAACGAGTCGAGCTTAATAAAAGGGAGGACAACGCTCAAAGCAAACTCAGTATGGTAGAACGACATCTCACCTCCGCTGCTGTTCATACCCGACTTGTTCCTCACCTCAACTGCATTCGTCCCCCCTCCACTACCGCTATTCACATTCCCTGCATTTTCGCTGCCCAGGGACCACCTGACATCGAAGAAGGTGAAGACAGTCTCGAGTGCCGCGCCGTCCTAGGCAAGCAGCGTTGAGGAGGCAAACCCAAGTTCCCCTATTGCCTCAAATGCAACAAGTCGCGTCCCAATCACATTGAGAAGGAGTGTCCCCTCTGGAAGACATGCTGCTGGTGTCTTAGCACCCAGCACGCGCATAATGATTGCGACCGCCCCCATGAACAATGCGATGTTGAATATTGCGCTGTTCCCCATACTCATCCCAATTTTGGGGATATGTGTGCAGCTATGTCGTCCCCCACTTTGTGCCATGAGCTGGAGTTAGCTCGCACTGACTACAATGAGGAGTTCTATGCAGTCTCTTACTAGTTGCATGGTAGCAACTCTCTAGGAAGGGCATCATGTTACATTCCTGGGCACTTGGCCCATATTTTCTTTCTTTTCTTGACCGATATGTACTTATACGATCACATGACTCTGACTCACATGACCGCTTACCTGTACAACAGAGCCATCTTGTTGGGAACCCCATTGTTCCCTTCTTTTGTATGTTTCCTATTGTTCTCCTCTTATGGTAGTCTGTGACCACCATTGTTCGTGACACCATTGTTCTGTGATGCTTATTGTTTGTGACTCTATTGTTCTCCTCTTTTGTATGCTTAGTCAGGTAGCTGCCCTTTTGTATATAAGCAGGACTTATATCTTAGAGTTGGGCCTTAAGCCTGACTTAGTTTGCAATCTATTGCGTTCTCAGTCCTTGTTGCTTGAACCAACATTTCCCTTTTGTCTTTCTTTGAAGTGATCTTCAAGTCCTTGAAGATACTTCCCTTTCCTCTTTATCTCCACCCAGACATTGGTCTTAGCGACCTTCTCGCTTTTATCACCTTCCAAAGCACTTAGGTTATTAAGGGAATTATGACCCTTATAAACTTCGTCACTGCCGCATATTTCACCTTTGCGCACATCGCGCCTTAAGGTTCAATAGGCCTTAACACTCAAACTCAGTAAATCAATATTCATGAAGCCTACTATGGACTTCCTAGGAGTACGCCTCACCAAGGACGGTGCAACAGTTGACCCAGCCAAAATCGCTGGAATAGTAGACTGGCCAGAAGACATTACAACCCTCAAAGGAGCCCACTCATTCATAGGAGTCTTGGGATACCACTGCATGTTTATTGCCGGATTTTCCTCCATCACAGCACCCATCACACGCCTTTTCGGAAAGGACATCCCATTTGAATGGACACCAGACTGCATAGCTGCAGTCAGAGAACTCAAGAAACGCATCACTAGCACCCCAGTACTCATTCGCCCAGATCCCAGCAAACAATTCAAGCTGGAAGTTGACGCTTCACAGATAGTGACCAGAGCCATACTCTATCAAAGAGGACCACCTATCACACGACCTGATGGCACAGAAAAGCCAGGACCACAGCACCCCTGTGGTTTCCACTCCCAGAAATTTACCAGCACAGAGCAGAACTACCCCATCTACAACAGAGAATTCCTGGCCATCATGTGCGGCCTCAGGAATTGGGACTACCTCCTCAAAGGTACTGAGAAACCAGTACTAGTCTATACCGACCATGCAAACCTCCGCTATTATCACAACCCCAGGAAAATTGGACCAAGAGTCGCTGGATATCTACCTGAACGAGAACAGTACAACATGATCCCGGAATATAAGCCAGGAGCCTCAAATCGAGCAGACAGTCTATCAAGATGTGAAGACCATGATGACAGAAGCAACCCAGAAAATGAAGACATCACAGTATGGCCCAGCAAATATTTCTGCAAACACCATACAAGTATTCGAAGTACCTCCATGGACAGGAGTCACCCCGGAAATGGGCGGCCCGGTGGAGAGAATGAAAATATCCAAGTTATGGATTGGGACATGCTAGAAAGCACCCTGGACAGTAAAATCAAGTTGGCATAGTACCAAAATCAGCAGAAACTCAAACAATGGGTCAAAGTGTTCAAACAAATAACCCTAGCAGACGGAACCCACTGGTACCATGGGAACGCCTTAGTTGTTGTGGCAGACAATACCCTTATGAGGGGAGTAACATCCCTTTTTCACGACCAATTAACCGCTGGCCACCCTGGAATTTCAAAAACACTCCAATTAATTTCGCCGTACTACTGGTGGCCCAACATGAAAGCCTTCATAACCAAGTACATCCAAGGATGTGCAACCTGTCAAATGAACAAAGTGAACACTCATCCTAGCCATCCCCCCTTGTTGCCAATCACTCCAGTCGAAAACGCTCATCCTTTTGAGACTATTGCCATGGATTTTATCACAAAACTACTGCCCTCTGGAGGCTACGACACTATCCTGACGATCACAGACACTGATTGTACCAAGGCCTCTATGTTCTTGCCTTGCAAAGAGACTATAGACTCTGAAGGAGTCGCGCAACTCTACTTGACACACATCCTGCCACACTATGGACTACCCAAGAAGATTATCTTGGACCAAGATCCCCGGTTCACCTTACGCTTTGGAAAGGAGCTATGCTGCCTCCTAGACATCCGCCAAAATATCAGCACAGCCTACCACCCCCAGACAGACAGTGCCAGTGAACGAGCAAATCAATCCCTTGAACAGTACCTCAGGATGTTCTGCAGAACACAACAGAACAACTGGCACGCCTGGCTACCTATAGCCCAGTATACAAAGAACTCATGGCCATCCGCCACTACAAAGAAAGCCCCATTCGACCTCCTTGTTGGATATACTCCATGTGTACATCAGCCCACCAGATCAACCGACATTCCCACTCTAGAGAAACGCCTTACCAATATCAAAGAAGCCAGAGAAGCCGCCCAAGAGGCCCAACGTAAAGCACAAGATAGCTGGATAAAGCAGAAACCAAGATACAGACCATTCGCAATTGGAGACAGAGTCTGGCTTGAAGGAACCAACCTGAACTTACCTGCAAACGTCACTCTGAAGTTATCACCAAGGTGATACAGACCCTTTCAGGTAGTCACCATCATATCAAACACTGCATTCAAAATAGAACTGCCAAATCATTGGAAGATCCACAATGTCTTCCACACGTTGTTGCTAACACCATATCGAGAAACAGAAGCACACGGCCCAAATTGGATAGAACCGCCACCTGACATCATAGAAGGAGAACCAGAATGGGAGGTAGAGCAAATCCTCCAATCAAGACATTTTGGGAAAACCAAAAAGAAGCAATACCTTGTCCGCTGGAAAGGATACTTGCCCTCTCACAACTTGTGGGTCGATGAATCAGACCTGAACACCGCAGACCTTGTCACAGACTTCTACACCAGCCACCCTGCAGCTATTCGCTCTTGCTTAAAAGCCATGGAAACAACAGATGAATATTCCTCATCATGCCCTGCCAACCAGATTACTCCCATCCCTCCAAGCAGTCCCTCTACTTCTTTTGCTTGCTCTTCAGAAACCCAGCCATCTTCCCCAACCCATACCAGTTCAAAGAGTTCATACCAGCAGCCAGAAAGCCAGGATTGCTACAGAGAGCCATCCATATCACCTTTGAACACTCCCTCCTCCACTCCAGCTTGTGTAAGGAACACTACTGCCCCTACCACCGCCAATAGATGGCACAGCATCCGAACCTACCTAACCAAGGATTCCCCACGTCCACCATCTTCACCCTTGGAACAGACAATGGAATTATCCTCATCAGAGTACACACAGAAGCCAACAACCTACACCTATTCGCCGCCTTTGTCAGAAGGGACGACTTCACCGTCAGACTACACTGGACCAACTGGGAGCCAGGACAAGAAGAGACCGTCATCAATCACAATGGAATTGATGTCCCAGTTGACAGCAAAGAACCGATTATTAGTGCCTCAATCAGACATCAGCGCTACTACCACGCTGGACCCCCATTCCACTTCCAACCCCCCACAGAAATGCACACAGAACCAGAGTCACCAGGACACCCGCCCCTATATATGACCAACCCAGACGCCCTCTCAGAGGAACCAAGTCCTCTCAACCCCGCCGCCAGTACTACCGGACTTTATCCTGGAAGTGAACAACATGCAGAGACAGAAACAGAACCAGAAGAAGAAGATGAAGACAGCAACACTACCAGTCAATACACTGATGCCAGACTACTCCACCGAGACGTCCTCCTTGCCATTGCAGAAGCAGAAAACACGGAACCTTAAAGCAGAACTCAAGAAAGAAATCCTCAAACTAGTTGTCAAGGATTTCATTGCTATGGATAACAAGTGGAAGCGCAACTCGGGACGCTTCAAGACATGGACGCTAGCCATCTACTTCAGGAAGCTCAACAAAGACACGGCTCTCTATCTATTGCAGATACACCCCCAGCTCTACTTCACGATGACCAACCTGCTGAAAGGCAGAGGACTTACGCTACCCAACCCCAGTCAGGCCAAATGGGCACGCTTCTCACTAAACTACTACAAGGAACTCAGGGCTCAGCTAGCCAAAGCACGTAATTGTGTGGAAACGATTCCCTTAGGAGGGGCCGCATGTTATGATCCACCCCAATTTTTCTCATCCTTGTCGAACCCCCTCCTCGTCACCTTATCCAAACCACCACTCATGGCTAAGCGACCATTACCATTGAACCCATCACCCCTACCAGACCTGCCACCACTACTGCCCAGTGAACCATCCAAACCATCATCACCCCTTGATCAGCCACCAGTCGAGCCCCTTGTCCCCATCCCATGGAACATCCATCGTCGAGAATACTCCTCAATAGAGATGTACCAAGAGCCACCCCCAGTAGAGAACCCACTGGAAGACCCAGACAGTCCCATGGAGGATGCGCCGCCCTTAGTGTCACGGACTGCCCCGCTTACCTAACCTTCTCCTTCCTATTTCGTCCGTTCTCGTTCTGTTCTCGTCCGTGACTCCGGGCCGCTTTGCCCACTCTTGCTTACTTATCGATGGACTGATCTCGCGTTTTCCAGAGACTTCCATACGTTTCCTTACGCTTCTCTCTCGCTCCATGACCGTCTATGGTCTTCTCCTGCTTTCTAGTAGCTTCCATCCCGTATGTATATAACCTGTACTACTTAGCATAGAACGGCTTTCCTAAGCTCGTTCTATTCGTGCAATCAGACTTTGATAGTCTCTTCTCACTATTGAATGCGTGCGGCTTCCCTCGAACGAACTCCTCTCGCATTAGTCAGCTCTGCTGCTAATTGCCCTTGACTCTATACGTCTCGAGATCACGTGCTAGTGTCTCGCTCGATTCTAAGTCACGCCTCGACTTGTGTAATCTTTACTCGTCATCCTTATTGTCACGTGACGTCTCACGTGACCGACTTCTCTTTTGGGAACGACCCCTCTTCGAAATCCATCTTCATAATCTCGTCCGAGATCCCCGAACCCCGAGATCCCCGAACTCGATCTGACACGGTGGTCTGACCGTGACACTTAGAGCCAGAACCATTCATTCCATATGAACCTGATGTCCCTGGAGGCAACACGCACACCTTGTCCCCAGAAGAGTCCCCCATCATACCATGGCAAGAGTACCTTGCCCCAGACAGTCCTGTGTCCCACAAGCACTCCCTATCACCTACAAGTCCCTCCTCAGCACCCATACGCCAACGCACCAGTAGAGAAGGCAGTTACCACTCAATCACGCCTACTGCCTCGTCGCCCATAGCTGGCACCTTGCCCCAGAGTCAGGGCTACCAGTCGACCTCCCCCGGAGGATCCACAGACAATCCCTCATCCACACAGAGCTCCGCAGACAATGCAGATAGCGACATGGCCCTTAATTGGGTCACCATCAATACGGACTACCTTAAAGGGTAGTTGCTTACACTAGACGCCCATTAGACCAGAAAGGGCACACGGAGATCAGATCTCCTCGGATCAGCCTCAAACCTCGTGGTCGTCATCGCATCATGACAATGCTTCTCTTCTTGGAATGACCCGCCGCCATTGTTCCCCGGTTAAGGATAGATTAGGCAATTCCCTGATCCCTCATTTGCTCTCGCTCATTCTCTATTGTTCGACTCATACAGACCGCAGCACTTATCCGCAGAGTACCATACGATACAGACAGCCCCCTCTTGACCAGAAGTACCTACCTTAGTGACCATGGCCCGTGCGCGGCTGTGCCTGTATATAAGCGCCCTGTATTTCGACAGTCAAGCCCTAAGCTTGACTTGATTCTCAATATCAATGTTCTTGAAAGCTCCCCAAGTGCCTCCCCTCTCCTCATCTCTTACATAAGCCTCTCAGAGTCATCTCTAGTAACACTAGAGACTTCTACCTCTTCAAGTACTCGCCACCAGTTCACCTCTTAGTACAAGTCGTACTATCAAGGCCTGTTGAAGCCTTAACAGGTTTGATGGGCAATGACGGCTATCAGATGGCCACTAAAGAGTAGTACTACTACATGTACAGCTGTATATAACAATTTGAATATACTTTTCAAGTCCCCCCACTCTTTGTGTTTGGTTTCCCTTCAGTCTCAAGTCCTCAATGCTGCATTGCTGTGATAGCACATTGTTGAATCCATCTGCATGGAACTCAGGTTGTCATCTCATGGTCTCACAGATTCTTCAGTTACCTTGGCTTGCAGCACTGTATCCAGGGATTTGCTAACTGTACTTGGACTTTCCTTGATCTGTCCAGGCTCAGCCACTCCCTTGCTAGCCCATTGGGGCCTTTGCTGCCCATGTGCTGCTGTGCACATCTCACAATCTTGGCTGTCAGGACATGTAAAATGTATTTAATGCAGGGTTTTTTGGTTGTACCTGTTTGACCCTGTGACATCAACCCATCTCTCCCTGAGTCCTGTGCACCAAATCCTCCCACCATGCTGCTTGAGAGATTAGATGCCCTCCTTGACCTGTCCGATCCCAACATTGTACTAGGACCCCACAAATGTCGTGCCACTGAACATCTGCTGGAGAATGGCAACCCACTGGCCTACAAAAAGAGCAAAGCAGTCAGTAGTGCCAGTGCGGACAAGGACAATCATACCTCCTTGTTGTCCTTGATGCCACCACTGACTTATCCAACCCCTACTGTGCCAGATCCAAGGCAGACCATAAAGTGCACCAAGTGTCGTGGACAAAGTCCATGCCATCTAGAAACCCAGTCCAAACCCCTACGAGTCCCACAAGAACTGCCCCTAAACCAAGCTATAGCCAAGTAGCTATTCGACATCCTCCTGAGCCCGCAACAAAGCCTGGTCAATGACCAGCAACCAAAGAGAATCTTCAACCACATGACCCTGGGAAATCCCCACCATGTGACCTAGCATGTGACCCATAGGTGGCTTTTTCCAGTGGCGTTTTACGTACAGAGTCACACTCCCAAAAGGGTTATTCCCAGTAGTTTGGTTTCCCTTAGTGACAGCTGTCAAAATTTCGTACTCAGACAAAATAAAACAATCTCGGAATGATTTATGTGAGAAAAACAAACATAAGGCACATGTGTCGCTAAGACACAGTGCTGCTAAGTCTGAGCAGGAACCCTGGGGGTAAATGCGAGCGCGCGAGGGCGTTCCTGGGCATTATTTCAGCCCGGAAAGTGTCTGTGGGGGAAGTCCTTGCATATATGAACCCTAGACCGGCAGCGGAAGAAGGCGCAAACACGCTCCTGAGCGAAGCAGGGGAAAGACACAAAAACGCGAGCCTGAGCACTGCGCTTGAGGGGGGATGTGTGACCAGAACTGCTGTGGATGGGTTCGCGCGAGTGAAGGAACGCGCAGCAGAGCCAGTCGCTGCAGCGGAAGGGGACGCGCGGGCAGGGGCAAGCACAGTGGAGCGGATGCGCATGCTGCCGGGTTGCTTGGTGAAGCCGGGCCATTCCACCTTCTCAATGAAAAATCAACTTGTTGATATTTGCTGCCTGCCTGGATCGGACCATTTCAAGCCGCTTATATTATTAATGTCCGCGGATAACATTTTTTGCTAACGTCATGTGAATAACGAAAAAAAAGAATTGCCCCATCATGGAATCGAACCCACAAACCCACCCTGATCAGTAGAAGCAACAGACGTAACAACCGCCACACCACACACACTTGTATTACTATTCATCTCAATGACATATGACTAGCTTCCAAATGAAGAACCCAGGCACCTGGCAGCATGCACATCCGCTCCGCTGTGCTTGCCCCCGCCCGCACGTCCCCTTCCGCTGCAGCGACCAGCTCTGCTGCACGTTCCTTCACTTGTGCGAACCCGTCCACAGCGGTTCCAGTCGCACATCCCCCCTCAAGCGCATTTCTTGGGCTCGCGTTTTTGCATCTTTCCCCCACTTCACTTGGGCGCGCGTTTGCGCCTTCTTCCGCCGCCAGTCTAGGGTTCGTATATGTGAGGACTTCCCCTGCGGACACTTTCTGGGCTGAAATAATGCCCAGGAACACCCTCACGCGCTCGTATTTACCCCCAGGGTTCCCGCTCAGACTTAGCAGCACTGTGTCTTAGCGACACATGTGCCTTATGTTTGTTTTTCTCACATAAATCATTCCGAGATCGTTTTATTTTGTCTGAGTACGAAATTCTGACAGCTGTCACTAAGTGAAACCAAACTACTGGGAATAACCCTTTTGGGAGCGTGACTCTGTACATAAAACGCCGCTGGAAAAAGCCACCTGTGACCCACCACATGACCCAGCACGTGACTCATCACATAACTTACAAGCCCTTGAACAAGCATGTGACTTAACAGCACGTGACTGTGGGAACCTAACACATGACCTACCAAGGGATTGGTCATCTACACAATCACCTGATCGTGCGCACTTTCTATGCGCGTCTTGTCTGTTGATCAACACATGGAAGACCGTGGGAACGATCAACGGTTGATTGAGAATCAATAAAGTTACAAGACTTACTGCGGAACTGCATCACAGTCTGCAGTTCATCTATTATTAGTTTGTGTCTATTCTTAGCTCAAGTCTCACCTGTCTCTTGTATTACTACCTGCCCTAAAGGGGCACATGTCCACCTGTCTCTTGATATTATGCCTACCCTTAACTACACACAGACCACCCTGTATTAGTATATAAGACCTGCAAATTTGTATGAACAGTCCTCAGACTGTTCTCTTGTCTACCCCCACACTGGAGCCTCTTAAAGCTCCCTCATCATTAGCAGCCTGCTCCCCATTCTACACAGTCCCGCCCCTCCTTGCCTTTTGTCTCTTCCTCCTCAACATCTCGCTGCTGCTCCTTTGGATCAGTCACCTTCAACTTTGTGCCATCATCGAGTCTTGCTACCCATAAAGTAGTGAGTTCCTGACACTAGAACAGTCCCTAATTGAAGCTGACTGTCATCGGAAGTGTCCTCCACTTCATCCGTTGCCTCCTGGTCCGCCCTTGACAATGTCTACCAGTTCAATGTCCAAGCCGCTGGCCAAGCCATTGAAGACTTCCTTTGGTCGCCCACCCAAACTTGGACTTACCACTACCTGTCGCCCTCCCAACCCAGCCCCACCTCGTCCTTTGGGGATCACAATCCCACCTTCATTGCCGCTGTCGCCACCCCACAGTCCCCCATCGTCTTCTCCCCCATCCTCCAGTACCCAGGGTATACCAATGCCATTTCGCCCAGCATCCTGTTGGTCAACCCATTGACTGTCATGGACTACCTCGCTTACTTAACTTTCTCTTTCCTATTTTCGCCTATTCTCGCTCCGTTCCCGTCCGTGACTCCGGGCCGCTTGCCCATCGCTCGCTTACTTATTAATGGACTGTTCTCGCGTTTTCCA
>Ga0307510_10001875_pt1 | contig 23555 bp, 28 predicted proteins | sample 12_EM_MG_FD_207224 | JGI IMG/M metagenome (GOLD analysis project Ga0307510, IMG submission 207224) | Populus trichocarpa ectomycorrhiza microbial communities from riparian zone in the Pacific Northwest, United States - 12_EM | ecosystem: Host-associated > Plants > Roots > Unclassified | place...
TAGTGGTGTCCTCATCCAGGCCATCTCCATAATCGACCAGCTCATCATCCTTGTCAATGTTGTCAAAGTGCAAGGGTGTGGATGCTATTAGTGTGGATGGTTGTGTTTTATCCTCAGCACAAGTTGACGATTGTGTAGCTTTAGCAATGACAGGTGATGGACTAGTTTCAGCGGTGACAGAACGTGGGCTAGTCTTGGTGGTAGTGGAAATGCTCGTTGGTGATTTACTGGCACTGGGTGCTGGGTGTGTGTCGACATCAGAGGATGAACTCCCCTCAGATTGATGAGTGGTGTGAGGGGCGATGTATTGTGCACACAGGACCTCCGATGTAGGTCTATAGTACCCAGGTGATGATGAGGGGATGTTCTTGGTAAACCACTTGTTGTTGCCGTTTATGAGCTCATGGGCTCATTGTCTTGCCTGTTGCAAACCCTCAGTATGACTGCTAGAAGGGTTGTTGATGATCTCCATCGCTGTGTAAGCTGCTGCCCAGGGTCTCCAAGACTCTGCTTTATTTGTAGTCACTCCTGAGGATGTCAGGAAGCATGCCATCTTGTTCTCACCAAGGTGGTGTTCATTGCCAAAGATTGTCATGTTGTAGATCTTTGCGTGGCGGTTTGGTGCGATGGTTAGACCCAACTGCTTGATGATATGTTGATAACCCTCTGGGACAATAAGTAGCGTGGCTGCTGCACGAAGGAATGTATCTTTGATAACAGCGCAAGTGGGCCCTTTAGGTCCTTTTGATGCACAAGGGATAAAGCGAAGGATGGCTTTTGTGCCATTGATGTGTACGGTTTGATATCCCTGACCGATGTGTGGGATACCAGTGTACTTAAATGAAGCATCCTCTTCGCATTTGAGTTTGAGCCATTGTTTCCAGACTGAATTTTCGTCATAGGGCGACGGTTCATTGTGTCGTGAACTCACTACTTTATGGGTAGCGAGACTTGACGACGGCACGGAGTTGAAGGTGACTGATCCAAAGGAGCAGCAAGGAGATGTTGAGGAGGAAGAGGCAGAAGGCTAAGAGAGGAGGGACGGAGTAGACTGTTGAAGACGATGGGCGGAGTGCTGCTGACAATGAGGTAGCTTTGAAAGGCTCCAGTGTGGGGATTGACAAGAGAACAGTCTAAGGACTGTTCACCTAAATTCGTAGGTCTTATATACTAATACAGGGTGGTCTGTGTGCAGTTTAGGGTAGGTACAATTACAGGTAACGGGGGACTGTGCAGTCGGTGCGCAGTAACTGTGGATTACATTATACATCTCGATTAGGGTCTAGCCCTAATGAGTTGCGTCTTCGTTGATCGAGTTGCGTCGCGTGTTCGTTGATTATTTAGTGGACACGTCTTGTTGATCGTTCCCACGATCTGCCACATGTTGATCAATGGGTTAGACACACGTCCAAAGTGCGTCTGGTCAAGTGACTTTGTTGATGACCATTTCCTTGATAGGTCTTGTGTTATCTTCCCAGGGTCATGGGGTTGTAGGTTCCCAGGGTCACGTGCTGATAAGTCACGTGATATACGAGTGGCGGAGGGGTCACGTGATGAGTCACATGTAGGGTCATGTGATATGTTCCCACGGTCACGTGGTGCTGAAGTTACGGGTTTGTAGCTGGGACTGGTGTTAAGGGCCAAGGACCCTAAGGTGCGATGTGCATGGGTTTGTATAACGGCGGTGGGACTTGTACTTCAAGGGATCGCAGGTAGTGAACGCTGGCCCTTGGATGCGCTGGTATGACGGGTCTGCACGCGTGCAAGACACTAGTGGGGATAATGAAAGATGTAGAGGAGAGTCTCGACGATGCTCGAGACGACTTGCACGGAGTGCGGGCTAAAACTGAAGGCGCTGTGGAAGCTACAACACTTGGGATTAAACCAAGTCAGGCTTAAGGCCCAACTCTAGGAAAACACGAGGGTTTATATACATGTGAGGAGGCTGTATGACTAAGGCCTAATACGACTAGTACTTGTACTAGTAACGAGTCATAGCCCAAAAGATGGAGTCATATAGTGCAGAACTGACTCACGCGTGTATGTAACAAGAAAGGAGTCAGTATGAGTCGTAAAACGAGGCTATGGGAAAAGTATAGTAAACGGGCCGAGAGTCCAGAAGCGAGGCTGAGGTAAGCGAATAGAGACGAGTCATGGGTAGGGATAGAGTCATGTGAAGTCAGGTGAGGGAGTATTAGGTGATGTGTGGGTGACTTGAGAGCAGGTGATATAGGACAGGTGACTTTGAGGAGCAGGTGACTGAAGTGGCATGTGACTGGTCATGTGGGTGGTCAGGTGACTAGTCAGGTGATTGGTCATGTGATCGAGATGGATGGGTGGTTGGTCACGTGATGGGAAAGGCTTAGTAAGCAGGTGGAAAATGAAAAATACACCCTGCGTAGGCCCAAGAACGTAACAACTGGGGGGCGCAAGTACCGCTTGCGACAGTATCCCCTCTTTAGGACCTCCTTGCGCCTGCAAGGCTTGTATGCGTATCCCCTTTTTAGGGCGATTATGGGCGTGAAATTCGGCGACTAATTCTTTGGCGTGTGTTAGTTCTCCAGCTAGGATCCATGAGTTGTCTGCATCTGTGTAGCCTTTCCAGTGGACGAAGTACTGTGTGCTCTTGCGATTTCTTGTGGGACATGCTGCTAAGACTTTGTTGATTTTGTAATGTCCTTCTTCTCCTCCAACGATTTCTGGAGGGGGTCGCTCAAAATTGGGTCCATGTGCTTGTGTTTTGTGATAGGGTTTCAGTAATGAGTTGTGGAAGACTGGGTAAACCCTCATGGTCTTGGGTAATTGCAGTTTGCAATTTGTAGGTGAAGCCCATATGACCTTGAAAGGTCCATATCGTCGTGGAGCGAGTTTCGCTTTAGGGTGTGTCGTTTGTAAATTTGTGGCTTCCAAGAGTACTAGGTCGTCCTTGTGGAATGTGTAGGATAGTTCTTCGGGTCCTCCGCTTCGCATTTCTTTAGCTGCAATCATGAGTGCTGCTGTAACTTCTTTGCGTATTTGTTCTAGGTATTGGATGCGGTCATCCACACTTTGTAGTCTGGTCTGTAGTTGCAAGGGTGGTTTAAAGGTTGGCTGAAAGCCATACCAGACTTCGAAGGGTGATCTATGAGTGCTGCAGTGTGGTTGTGTGTTGTGTGCAAATTCGATAATAGGGAGGAGTGTGGTCCAATTGTCTTGTTGGAAGTTTCCACAGATACGAAGGTATTGCTCGATAACTTGGTTAACTCATTCTGACTCACCGTCAGTTTGAGGGTGAAACATGGTGGACAATTTCTGCTTGATTCCGAGCTTTCTCCATAGTTCTTGTGTTACTTGTGCAGCAAATTGTGGTCCTCAATCAGAGATGATCGCCTTGGGAACGCCTGTTCTTTTCCAGATGTTGTCTACTAGTAGTTGGCTCGTTTGCTCAGCCGTGATGGTTTTATGACAGGGGGATAGAATGATGGCTTTGCTATGGCGGTCGACGACCATGAGGATGCTGTCATATCCTTGTGATACTGGGAGGTCTATGATGAAATCCATGGTGATTGTTTCCCATATCCCTTCAGGGATCTTGTTGGGCTTGATTGGTACTTTGGTTGGTGGCCGTATCTTTGTAGTTTGGCATGTGGCACATCCTTGTATATAGGCTTTGACAAATTCAGTGATGCCTGGCCACCAATATTCGTGTGAGATTAGTTCGATGGTTTTCCATTGTCCTGGGTGTCCCATTAGGTTGTCATGAAATTGCTGGGTGACTCTTCATTTGAGTTCTTCATTCTTTGTCTTTGGAATGTATATTAACCCTTTGTAAAGGATTAGGCCATCTTCGTAGTTCCATTCTTGTAATCCTTTGTTTACTTGTCTTGGGCCACTAGTGAGGATATCTTTGAGTTTCTGGCCCATTAATGTGTCTGTCTTTATTGCTTCTTGTATAGCTTCCTTGAGCTCTTCGTTGATCCCCATAGGGATTATCATGTTATGTAGTGCCCGTATATGGAATTGCTCTGGCTTGAGTAGGAATTTTTCTGGTGTGAGCAAAATTGTTTCTGCATTCTCAGATGCTATCCCCTCTTTATAATCTGGACGCCTGGACAGCGCATCTGCCTTGTTAATTTTGCCAGGCTTGGGGATGATAACATAATCAAAAGTGCTGAGGAATAGGGACCACCGTGCTTGGCGATGTGTGAGCGTTTGTTTCGTGGTGAAGTACTTGAGGTTCGCATGGTCTGAAAATATCTTTGTCTGGTGGGCACTGCCTTGGAGGTAATGACAGAAATGCTTGAGAGCATGAATGATAGCCAGGAGTTCTTTGTCGTGAATTTCGTAGTTATGTTCGGCTGGCTGGAGGGACTTGGAGTAAAAAGCAACTGGATGCGACCATCCTAACGCATCGTCTTGTTCCAAAATTGAGCCCATGGCATAGTTGCTGGCATCAGTAATCAGGGTGAATGGTTTGTTGTAGTCCGGTAGGATTAAGACCGGCGCGGAGGTGAGTGCATGCTGTAATGCAGTAAACACGGTTTCTTGTAAATGGGTCCATGCCCATGGTGTATCCTTCTTTGTGAGGTCGAACAGAGGTCGTGCCATTGTGGAGTAATCTTGCACAAAACGATGATAAAAGTTGCAAAATCCTAGGAACTGCTGTATGTCTTTGACTTTCTTTGGTTTAGGCCAGTCTTGCACTGCCTTGAGTTTCATGGGGTCCATGCGTAGTTCTCCTTCGGAGATGATTAGTCCTAGGTATTCAACCGATGTTTGGTTGAAGGAGCATTTGGCGGGTTGAAGGTAGAGGTCCAACTTGAGTAAAAGTTGGAAAACTTTGTGTGTCCAATAGACGAGTTCCGCGATCGTAGTTGCATAGATAAGGATGTTGTCAAGATAGACGACGACGTGTCCTCCTTTGATTAATGGACCAAATTCTATGTCCATAAATGTCTGAAATGTTGTGGGTGCATTGCATAGTCCGAAGGTCATGACTGTGGATTCATATAATCCCATGGGTGTCTTGAAGGCCGTTTTCCATTCATCGCCTTCACGTACTCAGATATTGTTATATCCCCATTGTACGTCTAACTTGGTGAAGAATCATGCTCCCAATAGTTTGTCGACGAGTTTGGGGATAAGTGGGATTGGAGCCGCATTCTTAACAGTAATCACATTTAGTGGGTGATAGTCTTGTACAGGTCGTAGTTTGCCATCCTTCTTGTCGATAAAAAAGAAGGAGCATGCATGGGGTGCTTCGGATCGATGGAGTGTGCCTCTTTTTAGGCCATCTTCAATGTATTCTTTGAGGGCGACTTTCTCGATAGGTGTGAGACGATAAACTGTGGTTTTCTTCATTTCCATGCCTGGGATGAGGTCTATCTTGTGATCCCATGGCTGGTGCTTGGGTAGTCGCTGTGCTTCTTCATCTGAGAAGACTTTACCGTATTGACGGAATTCGGGGGGTATTTCAACAATCTTTGGTTGTTCTGCTTTGGCTAGAGTAGTTGACACTGTAGTTCAAGTGACTACTGGTTCGGGATAGGTAAGGGCATGCCATGCTGCATCCATATAGGACACCGTGGGTGAAACCACCAGTTCGTATTGTGGGGAAGCGTGCTGTGACGCTGTCTTGGGAGGCACCGTGGGCGTAACCACTGGTCCATATCATGGAGTAGCGTACCGTGACGCATTCTTGGGAGGCACCGTGGGCGTAACCACCAGTCCGTATCGTGGGGAAGCATGCCGTGACACTGTCTTGGGAGGCACTGTGGGCATAACCACCAGTCTGTATCGAGGAGTAGCATACCGTGACGCATTCTTGGGAGGTACCATGGGCATAACCACCAGTCTGTATCGTGGGGAAGCGTGCCGTGACGCTGTCTTGGGAGGCACTGTGGGCGTAACCACCGGTCCTGTTCTTCATGTAATTGACATCATGGGCGAAACCACCAATTCGTTTGTAGCCATATTGCGCTGTGACGCAACTATGCTTTTCTTGGATGGTGACATCGTGGGCGAAACCACCGATTCACGTATCATGTTGTTAAATTCTCCATGAAGATGGGCCATAATGCATTGTGTTGGATCTATGCCCTGGTAGTTGGATTCGAGGAGGTCGTCATAGTGGGTTTCCAATTCTTCTGTTGGAAGGAGCTGTGCAAGTTCCGACGTTTCATCCGGATAATTTGGGTAACAAGAGGTGGGGCAGCAATCGAGGCGTAAGTTGTTCTTTGCCCAGTCTATCTGGGGGTTGTGTGCCCTGAACCAATCAGTTCCTAGGAGTATGTCATGCCGTCCGATATTGGTTATGGCCATTTCTGTGGTTTCCTTGTGTTCTTTGCCCATCTCCATTCGCAGGATGGCAGTATGGCGGATTGGTCCTTGCTTATTCAAGGTACCGTCGACGTTTCTTGGGTAAATAGGCTTTGCTAAAGTATTCGTGGGGATCTTGTGTGCGTTGATAAATGAGATATTACAGTAGACGCCTTCGGCTCCACTGTCGAGTATTGCATGAGCATCGATTTTTCTCCCATGGAATACGATTCGAACTTTAACACGAATTGACGGGGAACGTATATTTTGAATCGTATCTACTGGTACATGGAGAGTCTTGGGGATTTGGAGATTTCGGAAATTGCTAGAATTACAATGGGATGGTGGTACAACTCTCACTGATGATGCAACAGGAGAGTGCACTAAAAAGACGAGTGGTTGATGTGGGCCACATCAATGTCCAGGAGGTCCGTATTGAAGACGGACAATGTCTTGAGAGTGGCGTCCATGATGTCCATGTCAGTGATAGGCGCAAAACGATTGGTGGACAGCTTGTTTGCTTCCACATTATCATGGATACTCATTTTATCCATGCTGTCGTCCGGGATAGAGTCCATTTGACGTAACAAGGTCCCGGGGCGTTTGCCTAGGTTACAATTGGTGGCGATGTGTCCTGGTTTGCCACAGTACATGCAGAGTTTCTCTCTGAAGCGGTGTTCCCTTTCATTGGGGGAGAGCTTTCCTTGACGAAACAAGGTTCCACGACTATGTCCTTGAAATTGACCATGTCCACATGTTGCATTTATTTCCATGGTAGGCTCTTCTTCTTCAAGTGCTTGAATTCGAGGGGTAAAACGACCTCTTCTGCATCCTCCTCCTGTAGAGGGTGTATAGGACCTTGGTGTAAACATGCGGAAGGAACGATCCAGGTCTTGAGCTTTGTCAACGAGATCTGGGAGTGTGGCTGGCTGGGGTGATAGGGCAACTAGTTTCTGTTGGAGTGCTGAGTTAATGCATCGTCTGAATGCATACATCTTGGTATTGTCATCGACGCCCAATCGTCAAGCGTGGTGGGTCCAATCTTGGTACCAGTTGTTAAATTCTCGGTTGCCCATGTATGTGTCATGCATTCCTTTAATAGCCTCTTGTTGGACTTGGGGGGGAATGAATTGCTTCTGAAAAGCCATTTGGAATTGGGCCCATGTTCCATAGTTAGTTGGGTTGGCTGCTAAAGCTTCAGCAATGCGGTCACTGGCCCAATCTCCTCCACGAGTACCAGCTTTGAAGTTGGTCAATGCTGCTGGTACTTTCTTGTTGTCAGTATTGTAGACTGCATCATTCATTGTATAATAATTGGCCAGGGTGTTCCAAAAGGCTTGGGCCTTTGTTGGGTTCCCATCATAGGGATCAGGGGTACTTCCCAAGAGTTTGGGAGTCGCGACGTTTCCTGCCATAATAACTGGGGGTGGGGGTGGTGCTGGGGGACTAGGTGGTCTCTGTGGTGGGCCGGTTCTCCCTGAATGTGGCTTGTGAGGAGGGATCTGTGGTGGTATTCCCTTGGGGTTTCCTTTCGGTGGTGGTGTCTCTGGCTGGGTTGCGGCGGGTACTGGAGTGGCTTGCAAGGATCTTGAAGAGCTGGCAAGGGTTTGGGGTAGAGGTTCTTCCTTTGCTTTGCCTTTGGACACGGGTGGAGTAGGAAGTGAACTTTCTTCTGGTATTGAAAGTTTGGAGCTTCCAGGAAGCGTACTTGCTGGACGGGACGGGGTTCCTTGGGGACTAGGGGTACTGGGGTGACTGGTAAGTTTCTGGAGGGTAGCAATGATCCTTGTTTCAGCTTCTTGTAATAAGTTGCTAATGTTGAGTGTGTCCTTGTCAGTGGATGATTTACTGTGTGTAGATCCTTTATCGGAGTCAGATTCGTGATCGGATCCTGCTGTGATAAAGCTATCAGCTTTCTTGATTGGGTCAGGGATCCGAGGCTGGGTTTCTTCTGCTTCAGAAGTACTAGGACTTTGGAAATGTACCTTCCAGTTGTTGAGGTATTTCCACTTGGAGTATAGGGTATCCCACTTGATCTGTTTGTTGTTATAGGTGGCAGTGCATTGTATGAAGTCAAAATTGTTGACTTCGTCAAGGTGTAGGACAAGGAATCGAAATTTCCTTGTGACGAGTGCTTCGTTATTTGCAGTGAATTTCCAAGAGGTTCCTACTCCTTCACACCAAATTCCTGGTGTTAGGAAATGGGCAAAGAGACACCTAGTGTTGTTATAGTCTGCAGCAAAGGCGTCAGTGGCATAGACTGGGATATACGCCTGTTCTTCTTCTGTGAGTTCAAGTTGGTCTTCAGGCGGAAAGTTGCTAAGGATGGTTTCCCAAGAGTTCATGCAAGAGTGACGGTATAACTGGGGTTATCCCAACTGTAGAAAATCGTACACACTTTAACCAGACAAGGAGTTCTAGTATCACTATGATGGGTAATGCCTCTATAATCTTCTAGAATACTGTTGATTGTGATCGAAGTACGGTATTTCCAAAAGAATTTATTAAAGGCCCCAATATGCGGAGTGATAGTCTGTAACTCTGTCAAGGGGTGGCTAATATGTTTCTCAGTACAATTCTGTAGGAGGAACAAACAATGTTGTTTGAAGATGTGGAGCTCCGTGCGGTTTCTTGTAGGGGCAGTGACACCAAGGTAGATAACTTCCAGCAGATAGATCTGTGATGTAGCTCCGACTAGGTCTGAATTTCCTGAGATGTCGGTGCGATGACTATGGGGAGTAGGGGGTAGTGGTTGTTTGATTCTTGGTAACACGTTATATGGTCCATGTAGGACTTCTTGGAGGTGATGTGTTACTGGTACCGTGAAAGGATTCGGGGGTGGGGTTGGTTCTCTATAAACTTGGGGAGAGGGAATGGGCTGGGGTCGTCGGTCGACGAAGTTCTGGGTGCGGCAGAGTCTATGTCTTCCTCTTTCATTAGAGGGTATGAAGTGTCCTCATTCCTGGGCTGGGGCTGAGTGATTTCTCTGGTTACGTGGACTGGCCAGGTTGTCGGTTGTAATGGAGACCTTCTATAGGTCCTGCTCTGAAGAATCGGGGGTCCCAGAGGTGGATTCCAAGTGGGGTGGGTGGGGTTCTGGGATAACGGCTATCGCAACGACAAAGGTCGATTCCGCAGAAACAAAGATCCGGGTCATCGTTTGAAAAGGTGATCTCTCGGGCACGCTGATATACCAACTCAGGTGTACTTGGGGGACTGGATTGAGGGGTACCAACCAAAGTGGGGGGTAATGTACTGTCCACACTGTCGTGATATGATGAATTGAGCATGAGAAGATCTGGTTCCAAGAGGATATGCTGGAAACGTTCCAGGTATTCGGTGTCTCTTCCCTGGGTATTTGGCTGGGTGATGGGAAGGGTAAAACTGGAAGGGGGATCGATGAGACTTGTATGTGGGGTAAGAAGATCTGTGGTCCAGGCACGGTTGTTCCACCGATAGGTAAGGATTCGGTTGTCGCTGTAGATGAACTGGTACAAGTTAGTTGAAGTGAATTCTCTGCTTGAGTTTGTCTGGAGTCGAATTTCGTTAAATTCCACTTCAACTTTGGTTTCTGACATGTAAAATCTAGATAGAAATCTGATTCTGTGTCCGGCTTGAATCTGTGTGATAATTTCTGGCCTGTGTGACGGGATGAAGTAGTGCCAGAAGAAGGTTTCGTCGTAGAATAAGGAGATCTGGGTGGCTGGGGATTGGTCAAAGTTATGGGCGCCAGAGAGTTGCCAATACGCAGTGCAACGTCTTGCTGCATTAAGGATGTCAACAAGTTGGTAATCAATGTAATGATAAAAGCGTTGAGCACTGAAGAGTCGACCAAAGGGGAGGATGTCTAAAAGATCTTGAGGCACTAAGTGATGTTCGCTCCAATATGTAAGTTGGACTTGTTCCTGGAGATTGGCAATTCTTGAGTAAGTTTGTCTTAAGATTTCTTCACGGAAATTTGCCACTTAAGACAGAAAAAGAAGATGAGTTAAAACCTTTGATTTACTTTACACCAAAATATAAGTCCTTTGTAACTTACTAAGAAGTATTACAAAGGATTTTCAGAAGGGGGTGTAATAAAATCAAAAGGTCTGGCAGGAACTTGTGGGGTAGGTACGAAACACGAAAATTGAGGGTCCGTACGAAGCAAGTCCGTAATGCGCGTGCTTCGGTTAGTAAAAAGAATCCCCTGCTCTATGAAATGTAAATGTCCACAGAGGATAGCTGTACGACCGTCTAAAAAGTTGTACACAACGAGGGGGATGAGGGCTCCTTCAAAGTGAGTGAGCCAAAGGGGAGGGAAACGAGAAAACACAAACTTAATTGAGTCCAAAAAGGTGGTCTCAATATAGCCAAAGGGGAACTTGGGGGACCACGGGTGTTTGCCTACTTTGGCACAGATGTGGACCGGGGGGAGAGCGCCGTCGGAGTGGACGTGGATGGAGTGATGGGCGTCGGCGCGGAAGGGGGTGACGAAGTATGGGGGTGCGGTGGTGTCAAGGTCTTGGGCCCAGGGGATGTGATTGAGGAATTGACTATTGATGAGCTCCTTGGATGAAAACCAAATGTGGCGACCCTGCTCGTAGTGGACTGTGTACTGATGAGGGTGTCCGTTGGCAGGGAGGCAAGGCGGGGCGGCGAAGAGGTATTCAAAGGGACCGACATTGACTGTCAGGTAAAATACCGGGACAGCGAGAGGAGCGGGCAACGACGGGGTGGGGGAAGCGATAGTGGCAACAGGTGCGGTGGTGATGGACGGGGGGATGTTCTCAAGAGGGATGTCCTCGAATGATACATGGTGGATAAGATCACCTGTGAGCTGAAGGTGGCTCCAACTATCTTGGGTGAGCAGGGGAAGGAGGGAGTCAAGCTCAGCTTGGGCAAGGCAGACGACATTGGCGGCGGTTTCTTCTCCGAGTTGTTCAAGGTCAAACTTGGTGGCAGCGCGAAGTGCTTCCTCAGTAGGCTTGGGAGTAGGTGGTGATGGTGAGTGGACCACATAGGGGTCGAGATCAATAGGGGTGGGTTCAAGGGTGTCCGGGTTGACGAGGGTGATGCCAGTGTCGGCAAATGAGGTGGAGTACTGTGGGGACTGTGGGCTGTACTCGTCATAGGGGCCAGGGCCGGTGGGTGCGAGGAAGGGGAAGCTGGGGACGATGAACTCGGGGCTGGAAGCAACGGTGGGTGACCAGGGGACGATGGGGGACGATGTAGAACTAGTGGGGTACTGGAGACGGGGGCTTCTGGGACTTGGGTAATTCCAAGTGTTGTGGGGACTGTTGAGGACATTGTTGACGACCTCAAGGGTGGCGGCGGAGTTTTCCTGGTAGACTGTGTTCAAGTCGGACCAAGAGGCAATGGAGAGGGAAGGTGAGGACACTTCCAAACAGTCAGTTTCAACTTTAAGAGACTGTTCTAATGTCATGAACTCACTACTTTATGGGTAGCGAGACTCGATGACGGCACAGAGTTGAAGGTGACTGATCCAAAGGAGCAGCAAGGAGACGTTGAGGAGGAAGAGGCAGAAGGCTAAGAGAGAAGGGATGGAGTAGACTGTTGAAGACGACGGGCAGAGTGCTGCTGACGATGAGGGAGCTTTGAAAGGCTCCAGTGTGGGGATTGACAAGAGAACAGTCTAAGGACTGTTCACCTAAATTCGTAGGTCTTATATACTAATACAGGGTGGTCTGTGCGCAGTTTAGGGTAGGTACAATTATAGGTAACGGGGGACTGTGCAGTCGGTGCGCAGTAACTGCGGATTACATTATACATCTCGATTAGGGTCTAGCCCTAATGAGTTGCGTCTTTGTTGATCAAGTCGCATCGCGTGTTCGTTGATTATTTAGTGGACACGTCTTGTTGATCATTCCCACAATCTGCCACATGTTGATCAACGGGTTAGATGTGTGTCCAAAGCGCGTCTGGTCAAGTGACTTTGTTGATGACCATTTCCTTGATAGGTCTTGTGTTATCTTCCCAGGGTCACGGGGTCGTAGGTTCCCAGGGTCACGTGCTGATAAGTCACGTGATATACAAGTGGCGGAGGGGTCACGTGATGAGTCATGTGTAGGGTCATGTGATATGTTCCCACGGTCACGTGGTGCTGAAGTTACGGGTTTGTAGCTGGGACTGGGGGGCGCGAGTACTGCTCGCGACACATTGTGCTTAGATGGGCCCCGTTGAGAAGGGTTCCCGTCATGGGTTTCCAACCAGCGATCGAGGGTGCATTGATGGAATGTATCATGCAGTTCAGGAGGCGTGTTATGGATATGTTCACAGTACCCAAAAGCCTTGTTATCTATACTGAAGAGGGCGTTAACCTCTTCCTCAGACTTCAGATCTTTATTAGGTGATACAAGGACACTGTTCCTCCCCCCCCCAGCAATGTAGATGAGCGGAAGGGGAAGGTTAGCAGCCAACGCAGGAGCACGAAGCTCATCAGTAAGCTGCTCCCTAGTAACCAGATAAGTGGTCCAAGCAGGGCCTACTGCATTGCAATCGCCAAAGGTGTAGACAAAGAGTGCATGTGATGCGAAATCAATGTTACCATCCCCAGCAAGAGCAGTGCAGAAGTACTGATTAGAAGTGTAGGATAGGATAGGGTGGAGAGAATAAAGGCCAACGCTGTCATAGAATTGGGACGCAGCAAAGTGGGGCGCCATGAGCGGAGCAAGAGGAGTGAGCGAAGTGTCGCCCAGCAGAGGGGTAGACGGTGCCGCAATTGGAAGCATAGAGACAGGCGAGATGGCCTGTGGTGGATTGGCCATCCTGGAAAGAAGGGGAGGCACAACCTGTGGGTGTGCAGCGGAATCCTCGACTATCAGGGAGTTAGTGTGGCATGGGGTGGGAGAATCTGGTGTGAGATGAGGTTGCTTGTGATGGTGCAAGGAGTGCTCGTGCTCAAGGTTGTGAAGTTGGTTCTTTAGAAGGTTGACCTGTTCGTTCAGGTTGCTGATCGTAGTCTGTTTATTGTGTTCGCTATCATGCAGATGGTCAATCTCATCTTCTGCAGAATTAAGTCAGTGGCATGTGCTCCCAAGGTTATCACGAGTGTTCGCTAGCTCTACATGAACAACGTTGAGTTCTCAGAGCAATGAAGCATTGCTTTGCTGCATCGAACTACTGTTGATTTGTAAAGTTGCATGTGCCTGTTGCAGCACATCATGATTATGCTACAATGTGGTGTTTTCAGCGGCTAGATTGCTGCGTATGACTGTCTCACGTCGCAATTCGGCAGTGGTAAGAGATGGTTCATTGTCCAATGCAGACAATGTGTAATGACAAGCCCATACTGCGCAAGTTTTGCAAGTATGGGTTTCGTGTGATACTATGCAGACCATGGCATTGTATTGCCACAGCCCAGGGTTGGTAGAACTTGTGTTCGACATGAGTGTAGGAGAGCTCATAGCGGGCTGTTTTTGTGGGTGGGTGTAATGACGTTGTATTCAGGCAAAGTGGGGAATGTCGTCGACCTTTGGATTGACTATAAGTCAAGTAGTATATGAAATAAGAATTTTATTTGCACTATGATCGACATGTTTGATTGTAAAACTGATTGATCGCCATGCTGATTTTTTGGGGTGCTTTTGCAAGGTGAATGAAATTGGTGGAAGTGTCCATTCAAGGTGAAACGCTCCTTCTAGGCAATTCTGAGGGCTCCTTGACACCCAGGAGCTGGAGATACTTGTCTAGAGCTTGTAAATCTTTACAAGTCTTGTAAGTCTCCCATGTGATATCTCCATCATTCCAGTGTATCTGGAAAGACAGTCTGTTATTCTCCCACTTGTGTGCCAAGATATCCTCGACCAGGGTTTCCTGATCATCTGGAGAGCCAAAGTCATAGTGCATATGCGCTTCCCGGTACGGGAATAGTGCATCATCATTTGTGTGGTATGGGCGAAGCTTGCTGCGATGGAATCAGTCATGCAATCTCCATGCTTGCAACCGATTTGGTAGTTCAACTTTATAGGAGGACATGCTCGGTTGTGCTTCCAGCACTTTGAAAGGTCCAACATATTTTGGTAATAACTTAGTCACTCATCCTTTCGGGAGTGAAAGATCAGCTGTAGAGACGTAGACTTGATCACCAGCCGTGAAGGTATCATCCTCACAGCAGTTGTGACTGGCCTTAGGTAATCGTTATTACTCATACAATACAGCCTTTGTAAGTCATGGGAACTGGCCCTAGTGATTACTGATCAGATGACTGATACATTCTATTGTGCTTATTGATCAAGTTGGAGTCGCTTAGTGATCCTAGTAGTACCTTAGTCATAGCATGTATCTGGCTTACTACTTCATGATTAGTTGTACTTGTATCCTTAGTATAAAAGAGGCTCATTGCTGTCCTTAAGATGGCAAGTTGAATCTCCTGTCAATTCAACTCCCCTTCTTGTCTCATTCATATCACTATAAGTGGGCACTAGGACGTCACTCTAGTATGGGAACCACTTCTCATATATCGACTACAACTTGGCACCAAGCTATCCATGTGACATACCACCAAGTTAGGACAGCTTATCTAACCCAACACTGAATCAGTGTTGCCCTCACTTTGTGGCAGTGACATTAGATTCAACTTTCTACATCCAAGACAGCTAGTAGTGCGTACAAAGAGCTCTTAACCAAAGAGCAGATACTCGAGACCAAACTAAATTCCCGTATCGCATACAAGGCACCTAACGCTACTGGAACCAGAACCTACCCCATTCAATTGTTCTGTGACAATGACGACAAAGTTGTAAACAAACACGCTATACCAGTCTGCCTATACAATGGGGTTTGGCACCAGATTGCACATGATTCCAATTCAGGATTACCTCGACTACAACAACCACTAACCAGTATCCACATCTTCAACATCGAAGAAACCAGTACAGAACCAGAATCCAAGGAACAGGGTAATAGTTCAGATAGCGAACCAGCCAAAGAAGAAGAAGACTCAGATGACGAGTTAGCTAAGCAAACTGGAGGGCTCTCCATCGACAACCAAATCAGGGATTCAGAAATACCCAAAGAGCTCACCCCATGAAGGAATACCGTCTCCCTTCCATGGCATATGAAGCTTTCACCCATTTCACCAAAACTATCAACCATGGCTACTTCCTCTATCACGATCCAACAGCCCGCAGATACTCAACCACTCACTCAAGGGGGAGGAGATGGCTCAAGCTCTAAAGGAAAAAGCTCTGGAAGTGGCACTACTGGAACAGGAAGTACAACAACTACAGCTGCTACTGGAACTGCAGCAAGCGTTAATTCCAAACTCAAAGCCAGCCTCAGCCGATACTCCACTCCTGGAGGAGGACAATCAGGACCACCCAGCAGAGGACCCCCAAGTGGAGGACCACCATCTGGAGGATCTGGAGGCCCAGGTGGCAACCCACCTGGAGCACCAGGACCTCCTGCACCTAGGCAATAGCAAGGGTTGGGGTAACCCTCGCGGGACGCGGGGACGGGTACGCGCGGGACCGGGTATGGGTCAGGATTCTGCTACCCGTCAGCTTTAAAACAAGCCCTAGAACGTCCAAATCGGACCAGAATTGAATGAGTTATGCTTAAAACAAGTGTTACACACTGTTTTAACCATATCTCGCTCAAATCTTGTCCGATTTGGACGTTCTAGGGCTCATTTTGACGGGATTTTACCCGCCCAGACGGGAAAAAACCCGCCCGGGTGCGGGTACGGGGCAGGCGCTAGGTAGCCGCGGGACTACCCCCACTGTTCCCTACCTGCACCAGTACCCCCTGCCCAAGGTGGTCAACAACCCGTTGCACAAGCAGCTGATGTCAAATCTATGGGAGGATTGCCGCAAGTCTTCACTGGAGACCGCCTTATCGCAGACAACTTCATCAAAGAAGTAAAAGGATACCTTCGACTCAATCAAGATGTAGCTGGCTACAACTCCCCAATCAAGAAAGTCGCCTTAACTCTTACCCTCATGAAAGGACCCCAAGTTGCAGGATGGACCAGAGATATAGGAACCTGGTTGGATACCCTCAACCCCATCCTGGATAACATCCCCAACATATGGGATCAGTTCCTCTACGAATTTTCACAACAATTTCAAGACAGTCAAAGGGAGAACAGGGCCAGAGCCAAAATAGAACACTGCACTATGAGGTTCCCAGAAATCGACAACTACATTGCTAGGTTTGAAGACCTGAGTTGTATTGCTGGTTATGATGCCAACAGTGGAGCTGTATTCCAACTCTTCACTAAAGGACTACCCAATGACATTCTCAAAGACGTACTGACTTTGCCAACCCCAACTACATATATCGATCTCAAAGATAAAGCAATCTTGGCCACCAGGTCTAAAGTTTTGATAAACAACATACTCTGGGCCCGCAACCTGAACAAAGGGACCGGAGGGTTCAATCGTGGAGTTTTCAATACATTTCCGCAACCTAGTAACTTCCAAAGACCACAGATGTTCTTCAATCAAGGGAACCAAGGAAACCAGGGAAATCAAGGAGGGTTTATGCAACAACGCGGACCTGGATTCCGCCAAGAACCCCCTCAGATGCAATACAATTCCACTAACGCGCCCCGCTAGATGAACAATGTACCAGTACCAATGGATTTAGGACGTACTAGGACCCCAAATTGGCGTCCAAACAATAGAGGGCGTATGCAGGGAAATGCCACTGGCTTCGGACCAGCCCCTCAAAATAACACCACTGGGCCACCCCCAGGAAATACCAACAACAACTGTTTCGAATGCAGACAAACAGGTCATTACGCCAGGAATTGTCCCCGTCATCGCCATCAGGGACAAGCCAAAGCGAATCTCATCGATTTCAATGAAGAATATGACAACTATGAAGGATTTGAGACCCCAAACCACATCGATGACATCAAACAACAGCTTAATGCTATGTCTCTTGACAAGAAAGCAAAACTTGCGGAAGAAATGGGAGTCTCAGAGGATTTTCCCACAGCTTGATTAGGTTGGCATTAATCAAGCAAAGTAGCAACGACAATGTGTATATATCAGCTTGGAAATCTATGACTGTTCGAATCTACACACACTCAATTGCAAAAAGAGCCAAAGCAATAGCCCTAGTCGATTCCGGGGCAACAGAAAACTTCATGAATCTAAGCTATGCCAAATGGCTGAAACTTCCTATCAAAAATTTGGACAAACCTTGTCAACTGTTCAATGTAGACAGAACGGAAAACAAAGCTGGAATGCTAAAACATTATACAGATATCGAAGTTCAGACAGGAACATCTAGAAATCAATTATGCTTCTTCCTATCAGACTTGGGAGAACACAAGGCTATCCTAGGATATTCCTGGTTTGCCGTGGTACAACCCAAAATTGACTGGAAATGAGGATGGATTGACTCATCACAACTCCCTATCATCCTTAGAGCTCCGAATGCAAAGAAGGCGCGATTCCTACCCCGAACAATAAATACACTGCGCCCAGTGCACCATGATCAATACTTCATTGGGAGAGTAACAATCAATTCTGCAGTAAAAGAAAAAGATCCCAAAATACCCATCGAATACATGCGACACAAAAAGGTGTTTAGCGAACACGAATCACAACGTCTTCCTCAACACACGATTTGGGATCACGCTATCAAACTCCTACCTGGAGCCCCCACAACTCTCCCTGGAAGGCTCCTGCCGTTAACACAGTCGGAAATCGAAGAAGCAAGCAAGTTTGTCCAAGAACATTTGGCAAGGAATACAATCAGACCTTCATGGAGCCCATATGCCACCAACTTCTTCTTTGTCAAAAAGAAAGATGGGAAGCTACACCCAGTCCAGGACTACTGACCCCTTAATAAATGGACTAAACGAAACTGCAATGTATCTCCCCTAATCCCTTCTGTCATTGACCAATTAGCAGGATGTACGCTATTTACCAAGTTCGACGTCTGATGGGGATACAATAACATTTGGATTAAACCTGGCGATGAATGGAAAGCTGCCTTTCTCACACCAGAAGGACTGTTTGAACCCACCGTTATGTTCTTTGGTCTTACCAATTCTCCTGCGACATTCCAAATGATGATGAACACAATATTTCGTCCAGATGTGGCAAAAGGGGATACATCGGTATTCATGGATGATATTGCCATCCATACAAAGAAATACCTGAATGAAACCCACGAACAACACTTGGCCCGACACCAAAAATGTGTCCATGAGATACTGGATAAACTTGAAGCCAATGACCTCTACCTAAAACCCGAAAAATGTGCCTTCAAACAAAATGAAATTGAATACCTAGGGGTAATCGTAGGGAAAGGACAACTCTGCATGGACCCGAAGAAACTCACGGGAGTTGCAGACTACCCAGTCCCACTTAACCCTATGGATGTCCGTGCATTCCTTGGATTATGTGGTTATTACCACTACTTTATCCCACGATTCTCAGAAATCGCCTGACCACTACTTGACCTCACAAAGAAATCTGAAAGCTGGCACTGGGACGAACCACAATTCAAAGCCTTTGAAACTCTTAAGTCCCGGCTATGTGCAGCACCAGTTCTCAAGCAACCCAACTTCAAGAAAAAGTTCTTCCTCCAAACCGACGCTTCAGCATATGGTGTGGGAGCCGTACTCTTGCAGGAGGGAGACATCCCAACAACTTCTGCTCTCTCAAAATGCCAAAAACCCATACTCCATCCTATCGCCTACTATTCGGCTACGTTCATTCCAGCCAAACGTAACTACAACATCTATGAGAGAGAACTACTAGCTGTGATGAAAGCACTCTCACACTGGCAACCATACCTAGGATGGACCAAGGAACCATTCACCATTATGACAGACCACGCAAACCTCCAATACTGGAAGTCTCCTAAAAACCTTAACCGAAGAACTGCACGTTGGCACGCAGACCTACAAGAGTATGACTTTGATATCCTCTACATCCCAGGAAAAACCAATATTCCACCTGATGCCCTCTCACGATTACCTGGAGTAGACCAAGGGAAGGAAGACAATCAACAAGTCACAGTCTTGCCAGAACAAAAGTTCAAAATTGCCACAACAACTTCAGAACCAAAAATTAGCATACCACCTATCGACATAGTCAAACAAGGAATCATGAACCTCATGCATGATCATCCATCTGCTGGACACCCAGGCAGAGATAAAACGCTTTGTAAAACCCAAGAACGATACCAGTGGCCAAAGATGAAAGAATGGATCGCAAACTACATGAAGGGATGTGCTACTTGTCAACAAAACAAAATTATCACTCATCATACCAAAGTACCTCCCTATCGTATTCCTACGGAAACCAATACTTGACCATTCCAACAAGTAGCAATGGACTTAATCACAGGACTACCCCCCATAAAGGGAAAAGACGCTATTCTCACCATTGTAGACCAAGGGTGCTCACGTGCCACCATATTTTTAGCCTGTGTGTTAAGGCCTATTGAACCTTAAGGCGCGACATGCGCAAAGGTGAAGTGTGTGGCAGTGACAAAGTTATAAGGGTCGTGATTCCCTTAATAACCTAAGTGCTTTGGAAGGTGATAAAAGCGAAAAGGTCGCTAAGACCAATGTCTGGGTGAAGATAAAGAGGAAAGGGAAGTAACTTCAAGGACTTGAAGATTACTTCAAAGAAAAGTAAAAGGAGAATGTTTGTTCAAGCAACAAGGACTGAGAACGCAATAGATTGCAAACTAAGTCAGGCTTAAGGCCCAACTTTAGGATATAAGTCCAGCTTATATACAAAAGGGCAGCTACCTGACTAAGTGTACAAATAGGGAGAACAATGAGGTCACGAACAATAAGAGTCACAGAACAATAGAGTCACAAACAATGGTGGTCACAGACTACCATAAGAAGAGAACAATAGAGAATGTACAAAAGGAGGGAACAATGAAGTTCCCGATGAGATGGCTCTGTTGTACAAGTAAGCGGTCATGTGAGTCGAGGTCATGTGATTGTATAAGTACATATCAGTCAAGAAAAGGAAAGAAAAATGTGGGCCAAGTGCCCAGGAACGTAACACTGTGACACCACGATCACAGGACCAGGTATCGCCCAACTTTATATGGATCACATGTTTCGATGGTTCGGACTACCTATCAAGGTCATCAGCAATAGGGATCCCCGATTCACATCGCACTTTGGAAAAGCTCTAACAAAAAGGCTAAATATCCAACAAAATCTATCTATGGCCTTTCATCCCCAAACAGACGGACTATTGGAATGAAAGAACCAATGGGTGGAACAATATCTCCACCTAGTAATGTCAGCGGCCCCAAAAGATTGGACCCAATGGCTAGCCTTGGCTACAGTGGTGCACAACAACTGGAAGAACTCAACTACTGGACTATCACCCAATCAAATAATTCTGGGGTATGATCTCAAACTAAACCCGGCAATTAGTACCCCATCCATCAATGAAACAACAGAAGAAAGGATCCGTCTGATGGAAGAAAGATGGGCTCAAGTGACTGCAGCCCTGAATCAAGTCACTGAGAAATCAGGAACCCCGTCGGCACAATATAACACCAGGGACCAAGTTTGGCTAGAAGGAAAGAATCTCCGTCTTCCTTACCAAGCAACCAAGTTAGCACCCAAAAGATACAGACCCTTCAAGATCATCAAAGAGATCTCCCCTGTGGCATATCAGCTCGCTCTACCCCTGACATGGAAAATTCACAACATGTTCCATGCTTCTCTTTTATCGCCCTATCATGAGATGACGGCGTACAGTCCAAACTTCTCCCGACCACCACCTGACTTGATCAATGATGAAGAACAATACAAAGTGGAACAAATCCGTAATCATCGATATTCTGGGTGCAACAGGACCCTGCAATATCTGATCCACTGCAAAGGATACCCCAATAGCGATGACACATGGGAACCCGCAGCAGACACGGATGCGCCTGACTTAGTCAAGGCCTATCACAAAGGAACTCCATTGGAAAGTATAAAAGCTGGCCACTTATCGCTACAAGACCCCATCTCTCTTCACCCTGGCTATCGACCAAGAACCTCTCAGGTGGGAAGAAACTCCCCAGACATCACTCCCAATCTTACCTCACCAACCTTTCCTATCTTCCCTACTTCACTCACCCCCATTCACCACTCACAAGTTCCACGTCTTCCGTCCTAGACAATGCATCCACGCCACTCACGTCCACGCTCTCAAACATCCATACTTTTGCCTAGTGATGTGCATGGCCCGGCTCAAAGCCCTTGAGCCCAGGCAGCAGAGCCCTCAAAGCCTGAGCCCAGCCGAGCCCTGGTGGCAGCTTTGGCGGGCCCAAGGCCCGGCTTGTGATTATGAAAGCCCGAGCCGAGCCCCCAAGCCCGGGCTTTCAGTACATGCGGTCTGTGATCTGCAATGTCAACAATCCTCCAATGATCCCCCTCCAACTGTATAGTTTTATAGCCACTGTCACTGTTGAAATGGGAAGGTCGGATTCAAGGACCCAGCACATTCATGTCAATGTCCAGAAATGACAGTGCTCTGACAGCAGCTTGCCCAAGACAGATAATAACTGCATCAAGCAAACTTACTGACCCCCAGAATACAGCTGAGCCTATCTGCTCACACAAACACGCTATTGAATTGAAACGGGCGGCTGACTCAACTAACAAGCAATGTGGTGGCATAGCAAGTGCCCTTCCCGATTCTAGCCTTTCCAAGCCTTCCAGAAATCAACCCTCCTTAGCAACCCTGCCTCCTACAGTTTTCCCATCTCCTGAACCACAGACTGGTGCAAATAAGTCCAATTCCACAACAAGGAAAGCTGGCAGCGATGTAGAGGATGGTGGGGAATCTGGGGATGAACTTATTGAACACCGTAAGTAAACTCTCTCTTGGCCAGTTTGTCATTGATGTACTGTGAATTTCAGGGAGGAAAAGGGCACGGCCCATGGTTGTACTACTTGATGATGATGACAAGGAAATGCAAGATGCAACAGCAACAACACCAAGTGAAGGTAAGGATTATACTTGACCCTCACAGTTATAAGCTCTTAACACTCTTATCCAAACCCAGGCCAAGTAGACATACCCCGTCAATCAAGGACAAATGGCAGTGACGCACCACTGCAAGATGTCAGTGTTCAACCTGTCTCCAAAGCACCGGCCAACATGGCCAAAGAGCGATGCCGAGACGTTGACCATTTCTTTTCACCACCATTTGTAAAGGACCAGAAAAATCACAGGAGTTGTAATCTGTGCTTGTGAGTGTCTTGTTAATATCACCCTCTCCGTGTCTCAATGTTGGATGTAGGAAAAAATCGTCGGACCATCCTGTGGCACTAGTTGCGGATGTTACCACTTGCAGACGACACATGGAATTGCACCACAAGGTATGTCCAACCCTTTTTTGTGTACTGGTGCCAAGCTGATTCTTATTGTCATCTCTTCAGGGGAAATATCTGAACTGGGCAGACAAGAATCAATTCCAGTTGATGTTGCCCAAGGACGCTCGGAGGCGTCATGACACAGCTGCAGCTCATGAACAAACACGTCTTGATCCCCACCTCAAAGAGCTGCCACCGAAAGAGAGAGCTATCCCATACACAGATGAGTTGTTCCGCAATGATGCGATGGAGTGGTTGGTTTCAACAGACCAGGTCAGTAGTTTATCTCATGATAGATTCGCTGCCCAATATTAATATGACTTCAGTCAATTCAGGCATTTGAGCATCCCGCGTTTCAAAAGATGATCAATACTGCTGCCTGTGCGACCAGCGGTGTCAAGATTCCCAATCGCTGTCAAACCCGACAAGCCATTATTAACACGTTCAGGGAGCAGTTGACAGCATTACGGGAATGGCTAATGGTGTGTCACATATTGGCCGATCACTGGTCACCAGTTGTTACAATCCACCCAGTTTTTCGTTTTACTCCCTACCCCAAGCAACCTCAGGACCCGTCGCATCTCCCGCACCAACCACACAGATCCCTCAGAATATATCCCAATCAGTAATACTGCCATCGATACCTCCCAGAGCACGCACACCCACGCTACCCGCTACCTTCAGCCAGGCAATACCAGCAATCCAGATCACGTGGCCTACTCACACGCGCCACCATTCCTCCATGGAACACTTCACAGAGCCTGCACCAATGATCACAGATCCTGCTACGAATAGCGATGAGGATAGTCCTATGAGGGACCACAGTCCTAGCCCACCATATACGCCATACCAGCCCAGACCATCTGGCTCTAACGTCTATGAGTTAGAAGCCAACGAGCAGCCTTCACCGCCATGGAAAGCATGGCTTAGTCAGCCATCCCCGCCTACC
>Ga0307510_10001877_pt1 | contig 23542 bp, 29 predicted proteins | sample 12_EM_MG_FD_207224 | JGI IMG/M metagenome (GOLD analysis project Ga0307510, IMG submission 207224) | Populus trichocarpa ectomycorrhiza microbial communities from riparian zone in the Pacific Northwest, United States - 12_EM | ecosystem: Host-associated > Plants > Roots > Unclassified | place...
AACTGATATTATAACATAGAAGGTAATTATTTTACATGGCAAAAATATTCATGATATGTTTACATGGCATCTTGTTGTCACCACTAAGAAACGGAATGATTACCATTTGTACCGAACAGTCGTTTTGCTTACACCTTTTTGGAACGGAAGGAAATGGTCATTTGTATGTGCCAATCGAACGGAACCATTTCATCCAAACAGGCCCTAACTTATTTGGGCAATCGGGAGAAAATCTACGCAAATTCTCTCTTTTCCATCACGGTCATACTGAGCAGTGCGGATTTCGCGGTATTCTGGGCACTACACAACTTTCTTAACGGAGTGTTTTTTCTATCACGATTACTAAAATAGGCTAGTGTTCCAGATTTTAAACACGACCGGAATGTCTCGATATATGGGATACCATCAATCATGCTTTCATAAAAAAGGAGAAGGTATTACTTGTATGATATGAGGTGCCTGTTAAGTGGTAATGATTTTTGTGGTGACCCGGAAGCGCTTGGTTGCAACGCTCACCCCGGTGATCGGTTAATTTTGTCCAGGCACAATATCCGCATAACCTAGCGAAACTCGCTTCCATCCTAAGCGGTCAGAATAAGTGTGAGTCAGGATTTTTCGCAAAGTCCTTCTTAGTTAACTAGTTGTTTACTTTAAATAAATAACAAAAGTCTACTCGAGTAGGGACGAAAAGATTCGTGAAAATCCTATCCCTAAAGCATATCATACTTTCTACTCAGCGGAGCTGGCGGATTACGCCACACCTCCCCTTGACCTCTTAGCGTGAAAACGAGTTTCACCAGAATATTGGTACTAGTGGCAGGCGAATAACCCAGATAATACGGTATTCGGATGTGGATATATACCGGTCCAAGCACCAGGCAACATGTTTTCGTACAAGTGTCGCCAAGTAAAGCCCATTAGTGGTGGTGATGAGAGAAGCAAAAACACCGAATAGCAAATCATAGTGATCTCATGTTGTTGTCTTTTCCCATGCAAAACTCCATGTCTTAGACATCCCTGCCTAGACATCCCGTTATTCACACCTTGTACGAAAACGCCTTTATATTTCGGGCTTGTACGAAATACCTTGCCCGGTGCTTGTATCTCGTGAGGCAGAATTGCCCACATATTTCACTAGAATTCTTGGGCTTGCTAGCTATCTGAAAAAAGATTGGAAAAGCTGTCCGTCTGGCCAGCCGTACCAGATAGCGATATGCGGCTGCCCGCTAGTAGGAGAAGATGCATTTCATATCTTTTGGCCGTAAGGCACACTGAATTTGACTTGAGGATCATCGATTACGTGGCCAGCGGTGAGGCTTATCTGTAGGCTTCTGTCAGAGAATTTCTTAGCGCCAGGAAAGGTTTCTCGTGCGCCTTGCGGACAGATGGGGAGCGAGCTATTGGTATGATACTTCTAAGTCACATATATTTCATTTTTCATCCATTTGCCGAATAGTTCATCGGCAGGCAAGGATAGCAGAGGCGTGCTATCGATCGAATTGTATGTATTGAGGAGGCCTCATCTCCTGCTGGGGGTCACCTTGAATCCGCTTGAATGCCTCATCCATTTATTGTTGCGAGCATCGCACGGTGTCCCCGGTAGCCCGAGGAGGCGGCTATAGGTATAACCAGTATCCAGACGGTGGAGGAGAATTTAGTCAAATGTATTAGAAAATGATTGTCAGTGATATTAGCGCTCATCCCTTCGCCTGTATCTGTCGCTTTTTAGTCTCTTAGAATATTCCGAGATTAGGAATAGTTCAAGTGTTGCAACCGCGGAGATGTTTTCTACTCGTCAGGTCACAGCAAGAGCTCGTTGACCATACGACCTTCGGGAAAGATCTGAAGCTAACCTATGCCATTAACCACGCTAAAAAGCTCCGAAATCTCTTTCACCACATGGCCGAGTTGAGCACAGAATCTGTTGGAAGGTCTGATTAGGTAAGCATATCGGGACGCCTCAACGATTGAATGAGTCCCCGGCGTGTCGAAGGTGTACTGTACTGTGCTATGCCAGTATGGGGAACTCATCAGTAGTAAATATTTTCAACAGGAACAGATGCCAGAAGCAGATTATCAAGGGGATTGTAGGTATTAAGCAGTCCTCCTATTTTACTAATTCAGATAGATGCGCGAAGTAAATTGCGCAAAGGGACTCGAAGTGGGATCGGGTAGGCAGAACATGGATATGAAGCTCATGGCTGCTGATTCGTTGGTGATATCTATTTGTCCTAAGTGAAATATAACCTGTCAGTTTGTTGTTTTATTCTTGTATTCTGAATGATTAACCATGAAAAACCTACAAGCCATTCACGGACATCTGAAGGCTTTTTTGTTAAATCCCGGGATTTATTATGGGAAAATCCCGGCAAGCACCCTAAAGTATGGCCTAGAAAACCCTAAAAACATAAAAAACTCTATCACCGCCTACATAAAACAAATAAACGATAATAACCTTATCACCTTCATCCATCATTCCCTATAAAGGGTACAAACAATTTATGACCTTAAATCACCATCTCTCGTAAAAGGAAAAACTCCCAACCGAACTGGAAAGCTTATCAAATTTTTCATAACATGCCCTCAAAACTCCTTCATCAGCGCCTTTCCGGGTTTATCTCCTTTCCATAGCGTAGACTCTCTACCTATGTTAAATATCTCTGGGTCCCTTCCATGTCTGACGCTTGCCAGTGCTGGAGAGTTTGTAATAATCTGTCGAAATGTCTGGTCTGCCTGTCGGCATCGATCACAATACGGATCTTGATCCTGGTTTGACCAGCCTTTCTGTGCTTTTAAGTAGCTCTTATTTGCTCGCATCTGGTGTATTCGACCTGCTTTCAACTTCGGAAGAGTCATGAAGTACCAGCATTCCCTAAACGGTGGTCTGTATTCGTAGTAAGGCGGGTACTCCCATTCCACCCATTCTTTCTGTATCTTTTTCTGGATCCCCTCTTTGGCTTCAAACCAAGATTTTGCTGCTGGTTCCGTTACCATTGAGAGCCGGTTTGGTTTCATCGGGAAGGGCCTCGCTGTGTAGTTTGCCGCTGCGATTGCCCCCACATCCTCGATTCACAGGGGGACCTGGGCCGTCGTTGTGGCTGTTGAGTTCCAGGTCTTAAGGCTCCTTCCTCCTTTATTGTTGTCAAACGCCTGTCTCCTGTTCATGGGGTATCTGTACTCCTCTACCAAAGGGTACCCTCCAGGTAGCATCGCCGTGGCTATATTGTTCTTTGGGACCGCCGTGGTGATTCGGACAGCTGTCCTCTCTCTGGCCTGTTTCGCATATAGCTTGATGGGTGCTAAGCATGCCTCCGCTGACACGACAGTCGTGTTCGTTGCATAGAAGGAGTTCGTAATCCACCGAAGGACCCTATTCCAGAATGTTTGCATCTTCCCTATCATTGTTACAGTGAGGTGGAATATCTCGGCCCCGAAGAGCAACGTCGGTAAAATTATCCCTTTCACTAGTCGCCTTGCTCGATTCGGGCTTAGGCCTTTGCCGGGCATTGACAGTCTCTGTATTTGTATGAAAGCCGCTTGTGCGAGCGCAAGCCTCTTTCCGAAATGTGTTGATGTTTCTCCGTTATCTGGGGGCCAAAATCCTAGCCACTTAACTGCTTTCCCAGCGGGTTCGATAACGTGCGATTGGAACATTACTGTGCATTCCGACCTCTCGCCCTTCTCGTTAGCTTTTCTTCAGTCCATCAGTTCGGTTTTTGTAATACTGAAAGATAGCCCCAGACAGGCAGTCGTACTATTCATCTTCTGTATCCTTTCTTCCTGTATTTTTGTGTTCCTGTACCAACTTGTTGACGCTACCGTAATCTGGAAGTCATCTACCTATGATGATGTAAATATATCTGGGTGTTCTGCGTTAGGGTGTAGTGCCCTGACGTACATCACAAACAGTAAGGGTGATAGTGGCGATCCTTGGGGAATTCCTCTGTCGACCAGGTTCGAGGTCCTAGGACTACCCGGATAAGCCAGCGGGATTTGTCTTGTCTGTATAAAGTTCGAGATCCAGTTCACTAAGTATCTTGGCACCTTTTCATCGGCTCCCACTAGATCCAACAGCTTACTATGGTTTACATTATCAAAGCCCCCTTTTACGTCGAGGAAAACTGTGGAAGTCTTCTTCCCGGCGAATTGGGATTCTCTTATCCAGTCTTTCAGTGACAGTGCGGCATCTACCGTCGACCTTTGAGGTATGCTCCTGGTCTGGTTGATGCAATACATGTTTTCTTTATAAGCTATCCCCATTAGCCTTTTATTGACGATTCGTTCGACAATCTTTGAAAAGGTCTGGATTAAGGCGATTACCCTAAAGCTCGCACATTCTGTGTAGTCCTTTTTTCCACGTTTCGGTAAGATAATTCCAGTCCACTCTTTTAGCATAGGTGGGTGAATGCCCCATTCTAACATGTCTTCTGCTAACTTTGGTATTATCTTCCCTTCCATCCTGTGTATGTTTTTCCAAACCCCATACGGCACCTGGTCTGGCCCGGGGCTGATTTGTTGCTACACTTTTCCCAAGCGAGCTAGTTCCTAAGGAGGGGTTGTGGGGAAATCGGATCGTCACTCGGTGGGAAAAAATGCTCTATTATTTTTTGTGAGGTCTGGTCCAGACTATCGTTATGCCCTCCCGGTATCCTCACAGGTTGTCGTTGTTTTGTAAATTGGTGAGCCGTCCACACATCGTTCTTCGTCGCGTTTGCTAGGAAGCTGTTCCCGTGTTTCCTTTTCGCCCTATCTATCGCTAATTTGTATCCTTTCTTTGTCTCATTTCGTTCCTCCACCCCGCTCCCGTCACGCCTTACCCGCCGGGCAGCCGAGGTGTATACTCTTCTCAGTTCAGTGATGTCAGCCGGCTACCATGCTTTTGACCACTTGGTTCGGTTCTTTTGCGGTGCCCAGTTCTTGACCATCTGGATCAGCCTTCCTAGGTTGTCTCCAAATCTCTCCTTTCCTCCTTCCGCTTCGGAGATTTCTTTGTATTCGTTTCCCTCAGTCAAATATCGTTTCAGGGCCGATTCGATAACCTGGTTAGTTTCGCCTTCTTCGTCTCTCCATCTTATCTTTTCCCAGTCCGGCGACGCTCTAGCGAGTGTCACGCCTTCTGAGTCCAGTTCTGTAACGATTATGATGTGGTCCGAACCTGATCTTTGGTATACATCCTTCCATTTTGACACCTTTGTAAGTAACGAGTTGTTGGCCAAAGCATAGACGATAACGGAGGGTCGATGTAGTGTGGGGTTGTCCGGAAATCTCGTGTATATTCCCGGTGTGTTAATTGTGTTATAACCCCGTAAAGCCGCCAACCTCATGTAGTGCTCTCCCCTTCTCCTCTCCCCCGGTTCGAGGTTTCTCATAGGGTCAGTGTATGCGGTGTGAACGTTTAGGTCTCCTACCACCAGGGTAGGTTCGTTGGTTTCGGTAAAAAGGCTTTTGGCGGTGACTCTGTGACCTCCTTCGGCTGGTCTGTTATTGGTGTTGATTATTCCGCGTGATTAGTGATTGCCCAGCAAGCTTCCCTCCTTCACAAAATCCTCAAATACAAAATATCCTGGTTGGTAGATACCACGACAAAAGAAATATCAAGTAACAATTTCAAGGAAACATAAGTACAAACTCGAACCTTGTTAGCATTTAAAGAAATACATTCATAACTCGGCGCCCTTAAGGGTTGGCCGTTAAACAATGGTGGATCTTGTACACATACAAAGGAAATATCAAACCCCGTCATAATATGAAATAATGAAATAAATACACTATTGCTCCCTCAGCAATTGTGTTGAGCTATTTTATTCTCCATCTTCTCGGTAGTGTGTTTTGAGTGCTAGTTCCCCTCATACTAGCCCAACGGCCTAATTGTGAGGGGTTCTCTCAGTTCAACTGTTTCTGGCAAGGGAGGCCATCTGCAGATCCTACTTTATCTTCGCAGCTTCTTTCACTCTCAACTTCTCACGGCAGTTATTGTCTAGGGCAGAGTGTGGGCCTCCACATGCTGGACATTTGGCAGGGGTCATTAAACAGCAGCCCGGAATTATCTTCATGTGGTCGCTGCATGTTGTTTGGTGGCATTTATGCTCCCTCTGGGTGTGCGCTTGGAGCATATCGGGCAGATGTCGCCCTGGGCTTTGCAGCCTGATACCTGGTGCCCAAACTTCCAACATTTATGCCATTGTGTAGTGTCCGACGCGTGCCACATCAGTGCTGATGTCTTGTATTTTCCCATAAACAGGACTGATGGAGTAACGTTATTGACCTCCGGTTCCTGTACCCTAATTATAATCGAGGTTGCCTTCTTGTCCCTTCTGTCCTCCTCCTTTGGCTTCAGGAACTTCGCTCCAGCTATCTCAAATTTGTGTGTAACTTTAAAGGCCTTTTTGACTTCCGCTTCCAGGTCCTTGTCGTTGTTCGGGATTGCGGTCAGCGACACTCTCTGGATTATGACATCCACATCAGTGGGGTACCTTGGCAACGGGAGGTATTTCGCCTCGTCGGGGTCGATTGTCCCGTTCAGGGCTTCGGTAATCTTGTCCGTGTATTTCGCATATTGCCCTGAGTCCGTACCAGTCGGGGCTGTCAGGGTGATCGTGCCGTTCGTTTTGTTGGAAAATTCCTGGAGGTTGGTGGGTGCCTTGCATTCGCAGCCCATCAGGACTGTCGCTATGCCTAGTGAGATCCTCGGTTCTTCTCTGGTCCAGTCGGCTATGGGTTTTGCAGTAATTCTGGTCGCAAATAGCTCTTGTCTGGCAACATTTGTGACCTGTTTGAGTTTTAGGCTATCATTTCTTCCTTTCGGTTGGCTGATTGCCTGTTGTTCGTGTATTTTGTTCGCTATTTTAGTTGTTTGTTGCTTTGGTGGTGTGGGTCCCACGTCCGCCTTTCTTTTTCCTTTGGCAGGGGTTGCGTTGGTGGCATTTTGGGCGCTTGTGCAGCTCCCTTTGCGTACGATTTAGCAGTGGGTGCCGATGGTTGTCGGGTTGTCGCTCCTGTGGGAGCTCCTTCAGGTTTGGGATCGGAAATCGTCCTAGTCAGATTTTGGACCGTGCCCGTCAGCTCCTGAACGTGCCGTGCCAGGCTGACCATCAAAGTTGTCATTGTGTATTCCCCTTCGGTGTATCTATCCGTGGGGAACGATGATAGTTGTTTCATGATGGGGTTTGCAGCACTCAGACCGTCTGCTTAAAGGTAGTCTATCACAAGTTGGTTAAGTTCCTTCGAATTTTTATCAACATCGCCCTCCTCTTCCCCTTTGCTTCCTCTCTGAGGAGTGGGAGTAGATAACGGGGAAGAGGGGTCATCCTCCACATCCATCTCATCCCTGGGGCATGCCATTTCCCAGGTTTGAGGCGGTTATTTTTCTTTAAAGAGGGGTAAGTGCAAAGATCGTGGTGTGGAAAAAAGTGCAATTTTCTTCCGTGAGGTGTGTAGGGGCCAAGAAGCATGGACATCTGAAGGCTTTCTGGGCATCTACTTGTACAGGTCTTGCAGCCAAAATTGAAATTCTAAATGATTGGCCGGTTTTGCCTGGGGATCTGCCGCTTTTCGTATGGATTGCCTCGAGATCCAACCTGCCAGTTGCCTGGGCACCTGCAGACTTTTGCAGCCCCCACAATTTGCACCGGTCTGACTAAGGTTTTTTGAAACTACAAACGGACTACCCGCTTGGGATGACTGCTCTTCATTTTCTGGTATGTACAGTATATATAAGTGGTTCTCCAATAATACTAGATGCTACACCTCAACCAAAGTTCATTGTAGTACCACGCAAGTAAGCGAGGGAGAAAGCGAAAGGAAAGGGGGGGTAATATGGGAAATCCTCCCGCTTTAGTGCTGGAAACACCTGAAAAAGGAGTGGGAAGTCAGAAAGAAAAGTCAATATGTTTCTTAATCTTAGACAAGCATGAGAGAAGAGAGGAAAAGTGGTAAAGAGTCTGTAAAGGTTTAGAAATACTGGACATGGTCGGGTTCGAAGGGGATGAAAGAGGTTGTATCTCCAGAGGCCTACACTGAGCTGGGGGCTGGGGTCTTTCGGGTTTTAAAGAGGTTGAATACTTGCGGGTATCATATATAGAGGAGAGCGGTGTTTAACTCGGTTTTCTGGCCTGTCAGGGTTAGTGTCTTCTCGTTCTTGCTGCAAATGATGCTGCTCGCCATGCTCTCCCAATACCTCCTTTGGCGTTTAGATAGCCGTTGGGGGCACACTTGTTCGACTTCAGAAATGCGCAGAGGAATCGGGCGTATGATGCGGCTTCGGGCGTGTTTGTGGAAAGCATTTTCACATGCAGAAATAGAAGATAGTTTTGGGGTCATGCAGCATGGGGGAGAGCCGGGAGAAAAGCGAAAGCACGTTAAGGCCAGCGTGAGACAGCTGGAAGCCCGGCAGCGGTGGGATAGTTTGATTTACTTTTGTCAGCCCGGGAGTCATGATGCGGGAAGGGGACTTACATGGAGTAGCACTATGGCTCATAGATGGATATGATGTCTTCGTGATTGATATGAACCCCTGTGATCGCGCCTAGTTAGTTAGATAGTCAGTCGGTGTGGTCGTAGTATAGCATGATTCTGAGGTTGTTCATTGTGAAAAGATGTTCCCACCCCTGAGTGTGCGACCGGTTTCGTTGTGTGTTGCTTGGCGTTTTATTGCACCCTCATCACTCGTTGTGAATCGTTTTGCCGTCGAAGTCTAAAAGTGCTAACAGTACGTTGTCAACTCACGATTAATATCTGCTGGGTTTAAGTGCATAGATCAACAACTGTAGAGATACTGCTGGGGTTCAGCCTATGGTCCACCAGGAAAGCCAATCAGGCCTGATAGGCGCCTATAGGCCCCGTGATTACTATTGGGAACAGATCTCCTCAATTGTATCTTGATTCCCCCACCACTTTCAATTTCCTTCTCCCCAATTTCTTTCTACAATTGATTTTGTTAAATAATTAACTGCTGTATCTCAAGTTGTAACAAAGGCACTGTGGAGGAAGATGGATCCTATGATTGTGACTGAAGTGAAAACTCAATGTAACAGGTTTCTTCCTCTCTAATAAAAGAATAAAACCAGTCATGGACCTGCTAGTACTAGTTGTCACATGTATACTTGTTCCGGTAATGGTACACCGAAGCAGAGTCCATCATCTCTTATGTTTTGTTTAGATTTATATTTGGTTTATTTGATATGATTTTAGCTCTGCAACTGTCAGTAAATCAGATAGGGAATGCTGTTGTATACCACTAGCATTTTGAGGTGGTTTTGCTGGAAGTTTATATTTAGGATTTTGGAGATGGAATAGTGATGTTACACTGGTGCAAACACAGTAATGAGTGTTTGTTCTTGCAAGATTAGCAGATTCTGGGGTGCGCCCAGCTACCCCTAATGATCGTGATTGCAGAAAGGCTATTGCTCTAGATTTATGTATTTAAATATGTCTCCTGGTTAGCAGAGGACAGCAGACTTCAACAGACCTTCAGTATAATAATAGACTTGGTTGAATGGCGGTCCCGGTATTCAATTTGTCCTTCAAGTACTATCTCTGAAGCTGCCGGCCCCTTGAAGCCTCTCTTAGCCCTACCACAAGTAGGTCTATCACTACTCCTATTGTATTTTCATTAGAAAGGAATAAACATGTTACATTTGCAATGGAGGAACACAGAATAGAGTTCGTTAGTAGGCGGACGGGGCTCCGAAAAAGGGGGCCCCTAGCTCTTTTCCCCGGCCTGCCCCAGTCAATCTGTTAGGGTGTGGTGTCTTTTTCGGCATTCCCTGCGCTTGTCCCCGGTTAGGCCCCCTGCCCACGAATACCCCGGAAGGGTCCCCGTTAAAACCACGTGGTAACAAATTGGGCCCCATCCAGGGAATGAGTGCGGGAGGGCCGTAAATGGGGGCTGGGCATGGATTACATGAAAATACCCCCCGGCTCCGTGTACGGGCAGCGTCTGGGAAGTGAAAACCCGCCCTGCCTCGTAACGAAGACAAACACAGAAGCACAAGGGATACCCGTAACATGTGTACATGTTCCGATAACGGTAAACGGGAGCGTGCAGTGCACGATCTCCTATGCTTCGTTGATTTATATTTGGTTTATTTGATTTGATTTCAGCTTCGCCACTGTCTCTAAGTCAGATAGGCTATGCTACCATATTGCTATGTTTGGTTTGCTTTGCTGGAAGTTTATATTTTGGATTCCGCGGCTGGAATGGTCATGTAGTACTGGTGATGGTAGAGCCAGGTTTCTTTCTTTGGTCATGCAGGATTACAGGGTTCCAGTATGTGCCCAGCTACTGGTAATTATCGTGATTGCAGGAAGGCAATTGCTCTTAGGTTTTGTATTTAAACCAGTCTCTTGGCTAGGAGGTGACAGCAGCCTTCGCCAGACATTCAGTCTAAGAATACACTTGGTTGAACGGCAATCTCTGAGTCCTATTTGTCCTTCAACTATTATTTCTCGCTTCTGGTCCCTTGAAGCCTCCCTTAGCACCAGCGCTAGCAGGCCTACCGCCGGTCCTATTGTATTTTTGTTAGACAGGAATAAACCTGTTAGTACAGTGGGGAATGGTAATGATAAGTTCTCGTAGTTTTGAGATTTCAGGCACCGGATGTGGAGAGGAGATAGTTCGTGACCTATCTCTAGATCGGATTCTTGTTTTATTGGTTTTATATTTGTTTTAAGGTACAACTATCACTCCAGCTCGTGCTATGTAGACAAAAAACATCTAACTACAGTCCATCCCGCTTCTCCCGTCTACAACCCTCTGACCCTGCCCAACCCATAAACCACTTTAAGTAGAGGTGGAAACAACGCTCCGTACTATGGGTAGAAGCTACAATGAAACCACTGGCCTGAATACCACGAACCAATAACCTCCACAGACGTGCAACCCAAATGAAAGAAACCCCTGACAGTGAACTATCAAACTCACAGAACAAGGCAAACCTCAAGCCCATCTAGAAAGGAAACACACTTAAGCCCAGACCTGTAGTCAACCCACCCATTGCCCAGCGACGAATGTCATTCCTTCAAAAAGGGGGAGAGACCCAGGAGCCCGCAGGAAAAGGACATAGAAGGGCACCAGACTTGAGAGGTAGATGTACCTGGGGCATAGAGCCCAGGAAGCCGATGCGAGCGAGATCCCCAGAGGGAGATCGGTAACTGAGCCAGCACTGATGAAAGTGTCTGGCAGGACGAGGTCGATCCCCAGGTCCACCAGAAAAGCGGTGGGGGGGGGTGTTGCATCTTCCCAAAGGGACAGTGGCGGAAGGCATGAACTCCCTACATACAAGCAGAGACAAGCGCGCATGCAGCCAGAGTTATCAACCCAGGTGATCAGGAGGAGACAGAGGCCAGGAGGAGGGGCAGCAGGAGAGGAAGCCGCAGTTTTGAAGCAGTAGGGTACTAGCCGACATAGCTGAGAGGTGGAAGGGCGGAAGGGACAGTAACGACGAGAAGTGCGGACGCGACCGACCGAGACAGGATCACGATTTTTCCAATGCCGACTGGACCGAAACGTTTCTCAGGTGGAGGTGCATGACCAGGGAGCAGAGCCACCAGGGCTTCTACTTCAGCGATAACACGAAACTAGCAGCCACGGGCTGACGAGTTGGGACTGTATCCGACCTTTGCAAATGCTAGGCGAGGGGCCATAAAGCAAGTGCGGGAAAGAGGATGAAGAGGTAACCGGAACCCCCTAGACAAAGGCTGCCCATGGACAGTGCCATCAGAAGGGGCCAGAGGGGAGAGGCGGATGGGTAGAGCTTCACCCTTCTAGGCAACAAGGCGATCAGAAAAGGGGAGAGGGACACCACCCGACGATGATTTCTCGTCGTGTTGAGATTTCAATCACTGCAGGTGGAGGAGGGATGGTTTGTGCCTATCTCTTGATAGGAACCAAGCCTCCTATATAGTTATCTTCCCACAACGATAACCCTGGTGCCTCATCACGGCGCGTTATGCGACCTCTTTGACTCATAGTGAGTCACAGTGTGAAATCTATCAGCTGACTTTCCTGAGTCAACTGCGCAACATCCTTTAACCAATCAAAACTCATAAAACTAAGCATGTACTCGAAATGAGTCACATGCCTGAAACCCATGACTCGTAATATGTCCCACTCTCCCCTGATGAGATACATGTTAGGATATCTTTGGTGTTCTGTCTTTTGTTACACGGTTGCTATGAGGGATTTCCTTTGGAAGGGTTACGACAAATTGTATTGTTTCTTTGGTTATACGGATATGCGACTCATACTGGAGTATGCGTCGTGCGGCAAAGGCTGTGCTAGGATTTCCTTGTATATTAAGGGGGGCTTCGCCCCCTATTTCCTTCATTTTTCTCGTCCGCTGTACCTCCTGCAATTGCAAATCTCAACACCATGAGAAATCATCGTGAGAGTGGCCTCAGCCTCAGATCTACCCCGCCCGTGGCAACTGCTCGGGGGTTTATCCCACTTTCATCTCTTCCGGCTCTCTGGGGCCTTTGGCCTCCCCACCTAGGGGTTATGGATTCCTTCCTGGTTCCGTTCTGTCTTCGTTTAAGCACGCTTGGGTTGACGTTCCTCCCCCTCACTCTGCATCTCGTGACGCGTCTCGCCTAGCGTTTTGCACAGTCGGCAACCCTCCTTCCTCCGTCAATACACACTGGCTAGTTTCGGGCTATCAGTGAAGTAGTTGCCCTGGTGGCCCTGCTCTCTCGGTTTGCACTCTCTCCTGACTGGCTCGGTTGGTACGGTCGCTATTCGAACAATCGTGACCCTGTCTCCGTCCTTGGTGTTAGTACTTCTCGGCTGTTTGTCGTGCCTTCCTCCTCCCGCTTCCCAGGGGTTACGTCCACTTGCACCGTAGTGCTACATCCTTCTTTGGCTGGCACCAGATCTGCCCGCTCGGCTGGCACCCTACTGCCCCTCACGATAGCTGGCACCTCCACTGCTAGGTGGCTCCCTTCGCTGGGTGACTCCCTTTGTCCTCCTCCCGCTCCCGCGATTTGATGTACGGTCGCAAATTGCGCATTAGGTTACACTCTGTTGTGGTATATCTCTACCTCCTTGGCTCATGCTAAAGTTCGAAGCATTACCAATTTCCGGGCCGTCCGCCCGTCACAACACCTTGCCCCACAGCTGATTAGGTCGGGAATATTCCGTTAGACAGCCAGCAATAGTTGTTTTATTTTCCGTTTCTGCCAGCACCAAGCGCCAGTTAAATCATATCCTTTGTTTTTAGGGGGCCGCTGAAGGGTTTGCGTCTTTCCCTAGTTTGGTTTCTATTCTTGTCTTTCCTTACGTGTCTGGAGGAAGGTATTGCTTCGTCTTGCTTTCGTCTTAGGTGCTATGAGGGGGGTCGATGGGCTCTGGGTTGGAGGGGTTTGATTATTCCTATGAGGGGGTGAAGCGGGTCCTTGAATTGTTTATAAGTTTTGTTCACGCCATAGCTAGCGCTCCACGCGAGTTCTTCTACTTTAAAACACCGAACATATGATAAAAAAAAAGGAAACAATAGAAAACAAAAAGCCCCTATTTCCTTGGTTATTTTCGCTACCTGGTATTTCTTTCACGACTCCTGTACTTCAGAATATAACCTCTTCAATTCTGTCAACCAAGTCCCACGCCAAGAACCCACAAACCCTGACCCTAACCTGCCATTACGGGATCAGCCTTGACCTGAGATTGTCATCTCCAAATCCTCACGGTAAACCACGGTCATCGTTTAGGACCTTCCGGTTATCGTTTAGAACTATCCTGTCATCGTTTAGGACCTTCCTGTCATTGTGTATCTTGGACTAACGTCTAGTGCCAAGACCCCATTACACAAGATAGCATCTAACGAGAATCCAACCAATACAACACCATGTCTCAGCGTGTTGAACTTCTGACGACCGCCTTGACTCCCATGACCGAATTGTCGGTGGTTACCAATGAGGAGTTTGATCAACTATCCGAAGCCCGAATTGGACAGCAGCTTGGCACTGCGCACGACCTTCCTACTTCGCTCAATGTGGTCCCCGTACTCCCTCCCCTTTCCAGACAAGGCACCCTGGCACCGCTCAAACAAAACCCTCGCTTCCAACAATTACAGCAACAAGTTCAAAACCTGACCAACGAACGGGAAGCGCTTGCTGAGGAACGGGATGCACTTACCGAGGAACGGAACGCTGTACTTACTGAGGGACAAGGCCTTGAAGCAAGGCACAGAGCCATCGAGACTGACCTAGAGCGTGACAGAGCCACCATAGTCACTCTGAATACCCCTTTGACTAACACGAATACTGCCCTGGCAAATGCAACCGCTGCCCTTGTGAACGCAGGGAGACCTGCTCGGCCAGCAGGTGAACAACCACCTGAGTGAGAATCAATCCCCAAACCACAGGAATTTGCCGCATCTCAAGACCCACTTCGCCCGTTCATTGCACAATTACGCACCAAGTTCCTCGGAGATGCCTACAAATTCATGGATGTCCAACATCGGTTGGCATATGCTGTTGGGTTCCTGAAAGGGAAAGCTTACGAACAAATCCTGTCACTTATTGATGAAGGAAACATTAATATCACTAGTGTGGAAGCTCTGATCATCCTACTTAAGAACGCCTTCAGTGACCCTGATAGGGTCTGAACCGCCGAACAGAATTTACAAAGCCTAAGTCAAAAGAACTGTAACCTTTCTGACTACTTAGCAGATTTCCAGAGATACACCGCAGAGGTAACTTGGAACAATGCTGCTAAGCGTACCTCATTGTATCAGGGCTTGAGTGCTGAACTCAAGGACGCTCTTGTAACACTAGACACCTTTGACGAACTTGACCAATACAGCATAATGGTCAAACATGTGGATAATAAGATTTGTGCCTGTGCGGCTGAACGGAACGGGTCGTCATCTACCCGGAGATCACCCACGAACACTACGACTACAGCGCCAAAACCAGCTGGCCCTCCTACAACCACGACGACTGCCACGGGTACCCAAGCTGGCCCAATAGACCTTTCGGCTGGATGACACTGCTTATAACAAGCGTAACGTGAAGATCGCATCCGACATGTCCAATGCTTCTACCGCGGAGGAGCAAATCACATGGCTCCACAATGCCCGAACAGGCAAAGTCACCTCATAGCCAACGATGCTGCCATTCGTCCATCTCCGAGGTTGTTCCCCAAGACTCTCGTTCTCAGTCCGAACACTCGGAAAACTAATCGTCCCATATACACTCCAAGACGCTGTCATGGGACAAGGATCGCCTTCCTCGTTACTTTCTTTATCTGGTTAATCCCTTGACGACAGGGAGAATGGGGTTGAAGCTAATCATCTAGTAATGGCATGTACAATCGTTGACAACCATAATGAGATTAGATCCCATGCTCTCATAGACTCAGGGGCGACTGGATACGCATTGATTGACGAGGCTTTCTCTGAGTGGTATAACTTTCCTTTGTTTGGACTTAAAGAACCACGACCTTTGAGGGTCATCGATGGACGGTCTGTGAGTTCCGGAGCAATTACTCACATTACCAAGAGCAGGTTGTCCATTAACAACCACCACCAAATGATCCCCGCTTTTGTTACTACTCTCGGGGCATATCACCTCACTCTCGGTATACCATGGTTATAACACTACAATGTCAAGATTGACTTCGCTTCTAACTCCCTTACCTATGAATTCGAGTACTGCTTGAAGAACTGCGTTAACGATGTTACTAAGGCCTATGGAATCAAAGAAGAACTACCACATTGTTTGCGGGCTTATGCTGCACAGTGTGCTCTTGGACATAAAGTCCTAGAGAAGGACGAGGTCCGGCAGATACTTCCCAAATATTACTACGAATTTCTTCCTTTATTTCACGAGAAAACAGAAGATCAACTGCCACCTCACGGAGCTTTGATCATCAGATACCACTGCGCCTGGGATTCTTCCCCCCTTTTGCAATAATTTATGGTCTTAGCCCACCTGTGCTATTGGCCTTCTCCGAATGGCTAGACCAAAACTTAGACAAAAGGTTTATCCGCGAATCATCCTCCCCTCCTGCTTCTCCGCCTTTGTTTGTTAAGAAAAGGGAACCTTCTCTACGCCTTTTTGTTGACTATAGGGACCTTAGCGAGGGAACGATCAAGAACCACTAGCCATTACCTTTAGTGAAAGAAACCTTTATGCACCTTTCACGAGCAAAGATATTCACTAAACTGGATATCCGCGGGGCTTACAACTTAATCCGCATGAGGGCAGGTGAAGAATGGAAAACAGCTTTTCGTACACGATATGGTCGTTTTGAATCTCTCGTGATGCCTTTTGGACTTACCAATGCCCTCGCTACCTTTCAAACTTACATTAACCATGCGTTACGTCCATTCCTGGATAGATTTTGTACCGCATACCTGGATGACATTTTGATATACTCTGAGAGCGAGGAACAACATATCGAACATGTCAAACATATCCTGGAAGCTTTAACGAAAGCTGGACTTCAGGTAAAGCCACAGAAATGCGAATTTCATACCAACAATATCCAATATCTTGGTTTATTATTATCACCACAGAGGGTCTACGAATGGATCCTGCTAAAATCATCACGATTATTGTGTGGCCTGTTCCTAAGAAGCTAGGCAATGTTGGTTCCTTTTTGGGATGTGGAAACCTTTATAGACGATTCATTCAGGACTAGTTACATCTCGCCAGGCCACTGACCCAATTAACCAAAAAGGGTACGCCCTTCATGTGGTCAGATATTTGTCAAGCTGCATTTGAAAGATTGAAGGAAGCCTTTACTACGGCTGCTATCCTGATCCATTGCGATTTCGACAACAAGATAGTGGTGGAAACCGATGCCTCCGATATAGCCTCTGCCGGTATACTATCCCCACCTGGACTGGACGGACTCCTACATCCGATTGGATTCTTTTTAAAGAAGCACACGCCTGCCAAATGTAACTACGACATTTACGATAAAGAATTGATGGCCGTGGTACGAGCTTTTGAACAATGGAGGGCTTACCTGGTGGGACGACCAGTCATGGTACGATCTGCTCATCAAAAGCTGCGCTACTTTACCATGAAAAGGTTACTCAATCAGCGACAAGCCAGATTGTCAGAGTTCTTTTCACAATTCAACTACACGATTGAAATCGTATCAGGCAAAGCACATGGAAAGGCAGATGCATTAACAAAAATGGCGGGGCAAATGGAGGAAGAGGTATTGGAGGAGGAAACACATAGGACACAAGGGGTTCTCAAGTCCCAGTCTCTGGGTTTGTTGGTGGATATTCAACTTCACTTTGGAGGGCCCCCCTTAAATGAGTTATGGACAGAAGCCTGTGAAGCTGACCCCCGCCCCAATCAGATACTTACAATGTTGGGACAAGGGGAACGACATACTCGCCTTATATCTCTGGCGGAATGTACCAAGGATGGTAATCGACTACGGTACCGGCATCGTCTCTATGTCCCCGCTCACGCGTCTTTGAAACTAGCTCTCATCCAGGAAAATCATGACGCCCCTGCTGCGTATCATTCCGGCCAATCCAAAACACATGAACTTATTACCTGATAGTACTACTGGCCCAGCATGCGAAAAGAGATTGCACGATATGTAGCCAATTGACCTATCTGTCAACGAAGTCGAACAACCCATCATGCCCCGTTTGGCATCATTCCCCCTCTCTCTATTCCCTATTGACCAGGGCAAGATATATCCATGGACTTTGTAACCGAGCTGCCATGGAGCAATGGTAATGAGGCAATTTGGGTGGTGGTAGATCAGTTAACCAAGATGCGCCATCTCGTTCCTTGTCGTACCAGGATCGATGCACCCTCTCTTGCCGACCTGTTCCTGGACAATATCTGGAAACACCATGGGCTGCTGCTTACAATTATGTCTCATGGAGGACTGTAGTTTGCTGCTGAATTCTGGGAAACCACCTGTCGCAGATTGAAGATTGACCGATTTTTATCTACAGTATTACATCCCAAAACTGACGGTCAAACAGAACCACTTAACGGTGTCATGGAACAGAACCTACAGTCATATATCAATTACCAACAGGATGACTGGTGCCAATGGTTACCGATAGCTCAATTCATGGGAAACAATCATGCTTCTGAGACTAGCGGCACGTCTCCCTTCTTTGCCAACTACGGCTATCATCCACATATGGACTTCCTCGTCAAACAAACACTACCGACGGACGATCAAGAGGCACGATCCTTCGTTGTCCCGATGACAGAACTTCATACACACATTAGAACTGAAATCGGTTATGCTCAGGGGAGACAACAGGAAAATGCTGACCGAAACAGACTCCCAGCTCCCTCGTTCGAAGTCGGTGATAAAGTTTGGCTGAACGCGAAAAGTATCAGAACACGACGACTTTCCAGAAAGCTAGACAACAAACGCCATGGAGCCTATGGGGTCAAGAAAAAGGTCGGAACTCACACTTACCGTTTGGACTTGCAGAATACCATGAGAATACATAATGTCTTCCATGTGTCACTATTGGATCTCGCAGCCAATAACCCACTCGAAGGACAAATCATCCCACCACCTCCGCAAGTGGACGTTGAAGGGCAGGTGGAATGGCAGGTTCAAGAAGGTTTAGATTCCAAATTCGTTAGGAATCGGCTAGGGTATCTGGTGAAATGCGAAGGGTACGACGAAACAACGTGGGAACCGGCTGAATCAATCAACGATCTGAAAGCAGGCGACGAATTCCACCAATGGTAGCCCCTTAAGTCTGTACCATTACGGGAGTATCCAGGATCGGCCTCAGGGGACTGCAGCCCCGGGGAGGGCCCTGCTCTCACTGTCCGCTGATGAGATACATGTTGGGATAACTTTGGTGTTCTTTCTTTTGTTACACGGTTGCCATGAGAGATTTGCTTTGTAAGGTTTACCACAAATTGTATTGTTTCTTTGGTTACATGAATATGAAACTTATGAGTCGGGCGGCAAACACTGTGCTAGGATTTTCTTCTATATAAAGCGGGGCTTCGTACCCTATTTCCTTCATCTTTCTCGTCCGCTCCACCTCCAGCGATTGAAATCTCAACACCATGGGAAATCATCGTGAGAGTGTTCTCCGCCTCTGATCTACCCGGTCCGTGGCAACTGCGCTGGGGTTTATCACGCCTTCTTCCCTTTACTTTCTCTGGGGCCTTTGGCCTCACCTCCCGGGGGTCATGGATTCCTTGCTGGTTCCGTTCGTCTTCGTTGAGCACGCTCACGTTGATGTTCCTACCCTTTACCCCGCACTTCGGGACCCGCTTTGCTTAGCGTTTTGCACAGTCGGCAACCCTCCTTCCTCCGTCACCACACGGTCGCTAGTTTCGGACTATCGGTGAAGTAGTTGCCCTGGTGGCCATGCTCTCTGGTATTGCACTCTCTCCTGAGTTGCAGGATCGGTACGGTCGGCATTCAAAAAACTGTGACCCCGTCTCCGTCCTCCGTGTTCGTACTTCTCGGTTGTTTGGCGAGCCTTCCTCCTCCGGCTTCCCACGCGTCAGATCCACTTGCACCGTCCTGCTACACACTCTTTGCTGGCACCTTACTGCCGTCCAGCTGGCACCTTACTGCCCCGTCCCCGTCGCTGGCACCATTACTGCTAAGTGGCTCTCCTCGCCGGGTGGCTCCCCTCGCCCTCCTCATCCGCTCATGCGATTTACTCTACGGTCGCAAACCTCGCATTATGTTACGCTGTGTCATGGTATAGCACTACCTCTTTGGCCCATGCTAAAGTTCGAAGCGTCGCCGATTACTGGAGACAGTGCATCCCCGACCTGCCTGCCCCTGGAGCCCTTTGGGTTTGGGGTTTAGTGCGATTCCGCTAAGGCGTCCGGCAATAGTAGTTTTGTCTTTCCTCTCCGTCGGCACTTGGTGCCGTAAGAATCCTTTCTTTTGTTTTGGGGGGCAGCTGAAGGGTTTGTGTCTTTCCCTGGTTTCTTTTCTATACTTGTCTTTCCTTACGTGTCTGGAGGAAGGTATTGCTCCGTCTTGCTTTAGTCTTAGGTGCTGCGAGGGGGGAGGATGGGCTCTGGTTTGGAGGGGTTTGATTTTTCCCATAAGGAGGTGAAGCGGGTCGTTGGATTGTTTATAGTTTTGTTCACGCCATAGCTAGCGCTCCACGCGGTTTCTTCTACTTTAACAACGAATACATGATATTTAAAAAAAAAAGAAAAAAAAAAAGCACCCCATTTCCTTGGTTCTTGAAGCTACCTGCTATTTCTTTCCTGACTCCGGTACTTCAGAATATAACGTCTTGAATTCTGATAATCAAGACCCATGGCAAGAACCCATGAACCGTGACTCTGATCTGCCATTACGCGATCAGCCTTGACCTGAGATTGTTATCTCCAAACCCTTACGCTAAACGAGTGTTATCGTTTAGGACCTTCCTGTCGTTGTGTGCCTTGGACTAACGTCCAGTGCCAAGACCCTCTTACAATATCAGTCATGTGCCAAAGTCATTACATCATATGACGTTACAATCATGAATCATGAAATCATCAACCAATCATTGTATAACCATGACTCGCAAGTGCATAGTCATGTGAGAATCTATGAGTCAAATGAGGTCATAGCGTGAAACCAACCTGCATTATGACCAAATAAGTATTAGTCCTGTAAAGTCTGCCTTGCTTAGTCACGATTTGTAACACCGGCTGGAATATTTGGGAGAGTCGTCAAGGACAAGCATTCCTTGTACGGGTACCAGTATTCCTAGTAGGATAAGTACTCCGAGTTCACTCACTTTTTGTCAATCTTTTTTCAGACAGCCCCCTTGGCTACTGTATTATGTGTACATGTTTGAGTAATAGTACATATGTGCGGGCAGTACAGGATCTCCTATGTTTTGTTTGATTTATGTTTGATTGATTTGATTTGATTTCAACACTGCGACTGTCTCTGAGTCAGATAGGCAATGCTATCGTATTGCTATATTTAGTTTGCTTTACTGGATGTTTATATTCAGGAATCCAGGTAGGTGTAATAATTCAATTGTTGAACAAGTATACAACAGGCAATGACAGTCGTCTCCTGGCTTAACGAGTCGGGTCTTGTTCACTAAGAGGTAGGAGAGTACTATCTAGTCAGATAGTAGGAAACTAGCTTGCTTGTTTTTGTGTAATCCGTCAAAGGATGGTATCTGGTCAGATATTAAGATGGGTAGATTGGCGTGCTTGATACCACTATCACAATAGTCCTATGTTCGGGCAACCCGTCGCTGAGACTATCCCAATAGTCTTTGGGTTCTTTAGAGTGTAGGCTCTCGTAGAGGAGGAATGTATGGAAAGAGATAAAGAGTAATCATATTGCAATATCTTAAGTATACAAAAGGACTTAGATGGTTGCGTAAAGATCCTATCTCCTGGTCAGTTTTTTTCTTTTTCTTTCCTTTTTTCTTTTATCTCTCTTTTTATATTTGTTTAAGGTACAACGGTCACGTCAGCGCTAGCTATGTAGACAAAAAACCTCCAACTACAACTCTTCCCTCTTCTCCTGTCTAAAACCCTGTGACACTCCCCAACCCATTAACCACTTTGAGTAGTAATGGAAACAACGTTCGGTACTATGGGTAGAAACTACAAGGAAACTATAGGCCTGAATACAACGAACCAATAAGCTCAACAGACGTGCAACCAAAAGAAAGAAACCCCTGACAGTGAACTAACAAACTTGCAAAAGAAGGAAAACCTCAAGCCCATCTGGGAACGAAACACACCGAAGTCCAAAGCTGTAGTCGACCCACCCGTAGCCCAGCCACAAACTCCATTCCTTCGAGAAGGGAGAGTGATCCAGGAGGGAGCGGGACAAAGACATAGGATGGCACCACTGACAAGAGGTAAATGTAGGTAGGTCGTATACAACTTGGACAACGAGGCGAGCGGAAACCCTAGTGGGAGATCGGTAACAGAGCCACCACTTGACAGTGTGGGTGGCAGGACGAAATAGGTCCCGGAGTATACCTGAAAGACAGCAGGGGGGTTTTCCATGTTCCCAAGAGGACAGAGGCGGAAGGCATGAAACCCCTACGGACATGCGAAGACCACAGTACACGCAGCCACAATCATCAAGCCAGACGATCAGCGGGGCTGTAACAGGGATATTCCTGTCTAACGAAAATACAATAGGACCGGTCATAGACCTGCTAGCGCTGGTGCAAAGGGAGGCTTCAAGGGACCAGAAGTAAGAGATAATAGTTGAAGGACAAATAGGACGTAGGGATTGCCGTTCAACCAAGTGTATTCTTAGACTGAAGGTCTGTCGAACACTGCTGTCCCCTGCTAGCCAGGAGACTGGTTTAAATACAAAGCCCAAGAGTGATAGCCTTCCTGCAATCACGATCATTACCAGTAGCTACGCACGTACTGAAAACCCAACTCCCGGTCAAGGACGAGGTAAGGAAAACACAGGAAGGTAGTGGGCAGGAAAAGAAAACCTAGTCACCGGTAGACACGAAAGATATCTTGAAGAAAACAAAGGCCTAAATCCAAGGCACACAAATGAATTCCCGTACCCACAGTCTTCACTGCTGTGGTTGTTCGCACGATCGTCGTCTCTCCTGTAAAATACAGCGAGGCTTATGGCCCTTGTGAATCAACCTCCGGCTCACGTAATCCCCATAGCCTCCACATCTCCTAGCGTCACGCTTCGTCCATACCCACCATCTGCATCGTAGCCTCTTGCCCGCCACCTTATCTATAGAGCTAGCTAGCAAGGAAAACCACAATTAAATAAAAATAAAAGCCCATAATTCATCTTTTGCCCCCACAGTACCGGAATTCTTTAATCTTGTAAGACCAAAGAAACAAACATAGCTCAGCCTCCACCAGTGCTACATCCCTATTCCATACCCGGAATCCTAAATATCAACTTCTAGCAAAGCAAACTAAACATAGCCATACGTTAGCATAGCGTATCTGACTCAGGAACAGTGGCGAAGAGGAAATCAAATCAAGTAAACCAAATATAAATCAAATAACTAAACATAGGAGATCAATCACTGCCCGGTCCTGTGTACCGTTACGGGAACATGTACACATGTTACATTCCCTTTTGCTGTAAAACCAACAATCATTCCAAAGGCCTGGCTGTCTTCTGCGCTCGCGTCGTTGTGCAATAGGGGGCTGTCATCATCGGTAGGGAAATAGTCCTGCCCAGAGCGGCCAGAATCATATCCCTCATCGTCATTGGGTTCCCAGAAGTTGTTTTGCCAATGGTTTGCGGTGTAGGGTGTGAAGGAAACTTCCATAGGTTCTCCGGTAGCTTTAACCTAATGGGAGGTGATTAGAGTTTGTTACGGGGCCTCCGCAGCCCCGAAAGCTGTGGGCCCCTGGCCCTTTCCCCAGCCCCGCCCCACCCAATGGCGCCGGGCGGTGCATAATCGTTGTCATTCCCTGCCCTTCTCTCCTCCCAGGCCCCGACTCTACCTACCCGTCACATGTGTGCCTGTTAAAGTTTGGTACTGACAAATGGGGCCCCGTCCAGGGAATGAGTACGGGCGGGCCCTGGACGGGGGAGGGGCGGGGATAACCAAAAAGATATCCCTCCCAGGCCACTGAAAGGGCGGGGCCT
>Ga0307510_10001878_pt1 | contig 23539 bp, 22 predicted proteins | sample 12_EM_MG_FD_207224 | JGI IMG/M metagenome (GOLD analysis project Ga0307510, IMG submission 207224) | Populus trichocarpa ectomycorrhiza microbial communities from riparian zone in the Pacific Northwest, United States - 12_EM | ecosystem: Host-associated > Plants > Roots > Unclassified | place...
TAGCCCGAGTCTCTTCTTCTCTTCCTTTATCTTTTGAATCTCGTCCAAGGCTCCCCCGTTCGTCGCATTTACCTCAAGCCTCAAAAAACCCTCAGCTCCCCCATCCATATCTCTTCTCGTCCGTACCCGGACTTGGAGTCAAAAATGGACAATTGTTCTCTCGATGATCCCGCCGCCGCTACCACCGCCGCCGCCGTCGTTCCCCCTTCCTCATTAACGTCGACGACCACGACGGCGGCCACGAACCTAGGAAGCTGCCTTCCGAACGAGATACTCGATGCTATTTTCGAGCACCTCTCGAGGGACGCGCTCACACGCGTCGCCCTCGTCTCCCACAGGTGGCGCGCCAACGCAGATCGCCTTCTGTACGCCTCCATCGTCATCCACGAGGTCCTGCCCCGCGCTTCGCATGCGCACTGGTCCCCGCACTGGCCCTCCTCACACGCACACCACTCTCCCGTGTTCGTACCCCCGCCCTGGCCCTGGCACGCGGTAGCAGCAGGGTTGCTCATGAGCAGAGACTCCTCGGACATGCAGCAACAGCAGCCGCAGCAGATGGGAATGCAGGTTCCTCGGGCGATGATGATGATGATACCCGCGGTGCCCGTCACGACGCTCCGCTGCTGCGAGACGCTTTCGGCACGTCCGCACCTCGCGGAGTATGTCCGGCGGTTTCACGTCCGTTGGGAGACGGACGCGTTCGACAGTCCGCTGTTCCTCCTCCCGATCGCGCACAGCATCGGCCGGACGCTCGTACCCACCCTCATACACCTCGACTCGCTCGAGCTCTCCTTTGGCCTCGCACCGCGTCTACCCGTTCCCACCGCGCCGCCGTCCCTACCACCGCAGTTCCCGTTCGACCTTTATTCTTCCCCAACAACAATACCGACACCACCACCACCACCATCCCAGCCACATCATCACCACCCACACACCAGCAGCAGCAGCAGCAGCACACAATGCTACCACCCGTACCCCCCCCCCCCCCCCCCACCCCCCCACCCCCACCCACATCCGCACCACCTCCTGCCCTCCTTCCGTCTCCCCTCCCTACGCGCCCTCGCGCTCCACGGCATAGGCGAGCCATCCTCCTACGACCTCGAGCGCATCCTGCGCCAACACCCATCGCTGCTGCACCTCCGCCTAAGCGACTACCACCACCCGCTCAGCCTAGCGCCAGCGGACGTGCCGCTCCTGCGCTCCTTCCGCGGCTACCCGGCCACGGCCGCGTCCATCCTCCCCGGCAGACCGGTGCAGTCCCTCGGCCTCGTCGGATGCGGCTCCGCGTCCGAGGAGGTCCTCGCGTCCATCGCGAGCGGGAGCACCCCCGTGCGCTCCCTCGATCTCTCCGGCATGAGCGTCACCCCGACGCTCCTCCGTAGCGTCTCGAGACACCTCTCTCACGTCGAATGGCTCAAGGTCCGCCTCGCCCTCCGACACACCCTCCATTACGCGCATTACGCGCTTTCAGGCATAGTACGTCCCCTCTACCTATTTTTATTCCTTTCCTTTCGGGTTTCTCGTTCAGTTTTTCCGTTTTTTTTTGTTACCCTCGGCACTTGGTTCCTTTTTTTTTTCCCGAGCCAAGCGACAAACGTGCATTTGGAAAATTAGATTTTAAAAAAAAGATGAAACTGACGATAAAACATTGGCGTTTTTTTTTTGGCTACCCGTCCGTCCCCCCATTTAGCGGTTTCTGACGGCGCTCACGACCGTTTTCGCGTCGTTTTATAACCTACGCGGTCTGGACCTCTCCCCCACGAGCACCACGCATCAACATACCGCAAACGGTACCACCACGTTGGCGACGACAGCGACGACGATGTCCCCCGCGACCTCTACGGCCTTTTCGGCGTCGTCATCCGCGTCGTCCGACGGGGAGAACGCGCTGGAAGAGCAGCGATTGTGCGTCGCTTGGATGGGCGCGTGTCCCTCCCTCCGACGCGTCGTCTTCCCCTCTCGGACCGAATGGTGGCTCTCCGACGCTGGCACGTGGATATCTGGTTCTCGGTCTGGCCCTGGCTCTGCACCGTCGTCGTTGTCGTCGGCTGCTGCTGCTCCCGATCCCCCTCGTTGCTATCTCAGTGCGTCTCGCGGTTGATTGATGTGCCGTGTGCACCCACTCAGCTATTGACATAGCTCCTCCAGCTACGCCACCCCGACCTCCTTGATCTGGTACACGGCTAAAAAAAAAAAAAAGCAAAAGTCCTATCCCACCACTCATCAATATGGCAACTCGTACACACTTCCTTCGAATCGTGACTATCCGCGGCGTATAAAAACAACAAGCAGTCACGCTACAGAACATATGGAATACATCCCAAAGGCAAATGGCAGATCAATGCTTTGCTAGGAGAGATATTACATGATACGGCTAGTCCAGCGCCTGCGGCTGCACGACGATACATTGGGAAGAAAGGGTATACAGAGGGTTTGTATGAAAAAACCAAAATAGTGATGTAGGTACTAGTCCTCATAAATAACCGCGAAAAGACAAAGCGAAGCTCACGACGATTCAGACTCGTCGACGAATATGTCGGTGTAATGTTCGAGAATGGTCTCGATCGCCTGAAAAAAGGGAACCGCCACCGCTGCTTAGAAGGGTACTATGCCAGGTGGAGAGACCGTGGACGTACCTTGTTCTGAATTGTCGCGCCGACGAGACCATCCTGCCCATTGACACCGTGAGGAGCAGTGGGGGGGAACAGTGTGGGCCCAAAGACAATCGCGAGATTACTTATCGACATTGAGTTCTGCACTTCGTATTGTACGATCCTGAAAAACAAAATTGAAATCAACGTGAGTGCGACAACTAGTCCCGATCATTGGAGCCATACTTGTGTAGATGGCCCATGAAATATTTCAAGGTTGCGTAGTTGGCATCCGGTAGGTCATTGACCCGTTCGTGAAGTCGGATGTGCCTCAAACGGTCATTCTCGATTTCTGTTCAAAACAGACCGGTCGCACCATCCCGTAAGACGTCCGAGGAGGAAAAAAATGGGTGGGTGCGGGTGCTTACTAGCCGCGTCTAGAAAACCTTGGTGTAGCTGCATAGTGAAAAGCGGTTCTGGCAGCTCTCTGAGCCAGAGTTTCAGAACGCTCGTCACGTTGCTGATATCGCCCGCCCATTCGTCGGCGTCAAGATTGGTAGCCTCTAGATCTGTTGTAAGGCGCATGCGCGTTAGTCAGCAATACCTCGTCTTGCCAAAAGTCCATCGTCGGCACGCACCTTTATCGAGTTTCTCTTTCAACCGCGTGACCTTGCTCATCGTCCCGCCAACCCGATAGATGCCCATGGTCGTGATACCGTACTTCTCGATCGCCTCGCAACATTTGACCATGATGGGCGGCACCTCCACCCCGTCACGGGCCATTTGTTCCGCGAGGTCGAGACCAAACGTGGGTCTGACCCGATCGGGCAGTTGCGAATAGCTGCTGCTGGGTGTGTTGGCGCTGTGGGGAGTCGCATTCACGCGGTCGACGTGTTGTGGTAGGGGAGGCAACTTGATGATGCGTCGGATCAGATTGCAACCACAGCGACGGTAGGCACACGACTTACAAAGCCTTCATGTTCTGGGCCAGTGCGGCGGGGACCCCGCTGTACTCCACCGTGGGCATACGCATAATTCTGCATATAGACTTTAAAGTCGGATCGGTTGTCTATAGACTCGATGGTGGCCTTGAGGCCGGGCCCTGCTCTCCTGTTTCAGGGATGCAATTCTGATTTTCTTTCCAATGCTTACCGTCTTCTATGCCAGTTGGTGCCAAGGTTGACCCATCACTCAAGACGATACTTTCGAACAAGAAAGCATAGCGAGTGAGATGGTACTGTGTTCCTAGATCTATTTCGTCCGCACACTCTTTCAGTGACTAAAGAAATAGGGGTGAGAAGTGGAGCCGAAAACTGTGAGTTGGAAGGGGACAGACACGGAGAATTTGAGGAAGCCGAAGATTGAAGTATTCTTGCCTCAGGCCCTGCGTTTCTTGGACCGACTTGTGGTAGGCTTGGGAAGACACTTGTACACGGGCACGGATATCATCTTCCTGCCGTTGGATCTGCGATTACATACGTTATCGTCGTAACACCTTGAATTGAAGAAAATCAGGGGGGACTTACGTTTCCGGGGTTCTTTCCCTTTAATAATAGTCCTCCCTTCGCCACAGCTTTGCCAATCGCTCGTTTCCCACCAGCTTGCGTGCGTGCTTGGATGACACTATCCTTTGCTGGTTCTCCCTCCTTCTGAAGCAGGATACGACCGAGCTCTTCCATCGTCGTATCCAGGCGCGCCTTGCTCTTTTCGGTAGTCATCTCGGAATCCTGCAAGTTGCGCTCGTACCGGGATGCAAGCTCCTTGGTCTGGCGAAATGCAAACATACCCTCGTCAGGCCGGAGAATGAGTCGTACATGAGCGGTGACATACCGCCTTTCTGTTTTTATCTACTTCCTTGGCTAGATTCGCCAGCTCCTCGCTCATCTCGTTCAACCGCGAAGCAAAGCGCAGCCTATTCTCAGCAATGATCTCGTGTATTTTCAAACTCGTCTGCCACGCGGTGACGAAAGAGCTGGGGAAAGATTACCCGAGTCGGCACGAAAAAGGAGCGAGATAGGAGAGGACGGACGCACCCAGCTTTACCGTCATTCATGGCATATAGATCAGCAGTGTTCTTGGCAAGCTTTTGCATGCCCCTTCCAAACTCCTCTTCGAGCACGGCGCGCTTCTTGAAGAATACAGACGCTTCCTACAAAGGGGAGGGAGAGGGGATCACTCAGTAGGATAGGCGTTGTGTGTTGGCGTGAACTTACCCTGCACGATATCATGCTCTGTTTGATTCTGTCAAGTAACAAAGGAATCCCACACTAGGTGAAAGGGGCGTGTGTGTGCGTGGTGAGAAAACTGGCTGAGCAGGTGGATACCTTTGATTTGGAGTAAAGGAACTCACGTCGAGGTCACAAAGGGCCCGGAGCACATTCTCATCAAAGCTGGGTTCCACGACGGGACTTGCACCGCCTTGGGCACCCGCAGACGGTGCTTCCGCCCGCTGCGCGCTGGGTGGTAGGCTGTTGCGCCATCGAGCGGTCGATGACGGGGACGGTTTAGTGGCCAAGTCGACTTCGGTGCTCGATCGCGGGGGGGAGGAGGACGATTTGGAGGAGAGGGAGGGCCTGGAGGAGATGGCGACGTTTGGCGAGTTGTTGGAGGAGGAGGCGGAGATCACCGGTTGTTGCTGCTGCGTGGGGTGTGATGGGAGGTGGGGAGAGTGGGATGTGGTGGGCGAGCTGACAAGGCCGTGGCCGTCGGCATCGTCTGCGATTCTGAGACTCATGGTGGGTTGTGCGAAGAGGGACGTATTATAAGGGAGCGGGGAGGAGGGTGGAACGAAAGGGATGAGAGCCAGAGGAGGAGACGGGGGGGAAATGTGGGAGCGACAGGGAAAGATTGATTGAGTGTTGTCGAGGAGGACGAGCGGTGGATCCGTTGCTCTGCGCTGCCTTTGCCACTGCACTGCAAATCCGGGCCGATCAGGCGTTCGTACACAGTAAGTACCGTACACTAAGCCGCCCGCAAACTTTAACCGACAATAGCAAAAATTTATACATATTGTAGATACAAGCGGTTTGTGGCAAAGGTAAACCTAGTCGTGTCCTTGGTTCCTTGCCTTGCGCTGTGTGGATGGTGGTAATCAAGGCACGGACTTAAATCGTGCATGATCATTATGTTACGCTCATTGCTGTGTCACTCTCTCGACAACTTCTGATCTCCTCGGACTCGTCTGCAATCGGTAATAGGTACGTGAATCGGTCTCATACAGCACTATCCCAGTGTTACTCATCTTACTCATCTTCCGTAGTATGACACGCAATTATAAAAGTTTATTAATACTGTGAACTCGGGATACACTGCGGACTCGGATACAATGCTGTAGCATTACTGGCCAGTGTGTGTAATACAGTTTAGAGTCTAGATTTGGCTACAAAAATAGAGAGAGAAATTATCTCGCAAGAGCGTTTCGTGATCGTGATAATACAGTAGTACGTCATGCGTTGCAGATGCACAAGGCTGATCAAGCGCAAGACGATCTAGAAAACCGACACCGTAGATGCACCAGAGTGATCAACAACCATTGGGGCAGGGCTTGTTGGCTTTGACGGTATTAGAGACTTCCTTGTTGCTGTATCATCCATTGAGCACAAGGCAAGCAGGTGGGCGGGCGGGAGGAAAATTAGACCCAATGACTGTACTCACCATTGCTTGCACGCCGTCGTGCAATGCTGTCCGGGGTGTACTGATGCATGTCGGTGACTAGTAGCACAAGTGCTTTGTCCGCAATCCGTCTGGAGGGGGGGTCAACGTCAAACAGTGCAAGTACAACGATGCACGAAGCTCACTTGCGATCGCCCCGAGAAAACGGAAGCCCCGCACTGATACTCAGTGTACGTCTTAACAATGGTGCACATACTGAAAGTTCGCGAAGGTCGAGGAGATCTAAAAGGAGTCGTGAAAGAAAGCGAAGGATGATGAGCTCGATGAGTTGGACGTGATTCCAGTTTTATGTGTCGTCCGCCACGCAATCACGCATAAGTAGTTTGAAAACTCGATCAAGGCGTTGATCTCGACTGGGAGATGGGGCCTAACGAGATCTCATCTCGACTAAGATTCCCGCGATAGTCTTGCGAGGCACAAAGACACCGAGCACCTTCGCCCCAATCCGATATGCCTAAAAATGGAAGGGGGTGCGTAGACATGGGAAAAAAAGGGGGGAAGCAAGCTAGGGAGTGGGGAGGTAAGCGCAAGGGTGACGCGTACTAAGTGAGGGGTAACCGGCAGAGTTACAAAGCGCCACATGCTAGGAAAGGTCTTTTGGCAGGAGCAAACGGCGGGGTGAGAAGCACAATTAGTGCTTCAGGTCAGCGTCAGCAGCCGGAAGTGCGGGCGGTGTAGAGTGGATGGGACTTGGAGCACTTCGTATTCGGTACTAGGCCGCGAGCGTTCTTTACCGCAGAGACAAGACGAACCAATCTTCGACCTGTTGTGCCTTGTTGACCGCGCTACGCGTCCCCAGTGGCGGACTCGGACATAGAGTCTAGAATGGGCCTCGCTTCGATTCAGCGAAACGGGGGGAACACACAGCTATAGTATGACTCTAGTTAAAAAGGTAAAAATCCCTCCATTCGATTGTTGAGTTCCCGGGCCGGGGCTCGGGGTGGCGAAGACGTCCAACGCCGGGAGACGTGGGGTGGGAAAAACGAGCCCTGGCTTTGTTTGTGTGTCAAAGGGGAGACATACAACCAATGTGCGCTGATATCATATCGTGATGGTGAAACAATGGCTACCTCGGCAGCAAGAAAGTGGATACGTAACTGAGGCGGGGGCAAATCGACACTAGGATTTCTGGGGTAGGTCCCGGAAACGCCGTTGATAGACGAGAGATACAGTACAGCATCTCCTTCAGTGCGCTAAAAGTTGGCCGTCGCCAGATCCGGGATAGCCATGGCATGGCAGTGGTGCCCATTTATTATATACCGTCTTGGGTAGGTGTCAACTCCGCTACAGACTTTGGTCGCCGCTTGATACGTCGGAGACTTGGAGCTAAAATCCTTGAAGTATGATCTAAACGCCCTTCTGGACACGCCACAAAGATATCACTTCTGACTGGGGATATTGGTTGGTACGATTGTCCATTCATATAGTCCCCGGCAGAGTTCGTGCCCTTGTGTGGCGAACAGAACGGAACGTGCCCCGGTGATGGACATTGATTACATAACGTAAGCCCGCAAGAGGCCAGCCTCATACCGGGTGTCACGGATACATGCTCACACCTATGCTGCGAGACTGAGTGGAACGAACAAGAGCAGGGACTAATATGGCGAAATATTTTATCATCACATCCATGAAGGAAACTGGATGGGAGCCACCACATCTTGCTCCACAGCGTCGGAAGCTGAAACCCAGGTCCTCGGCGACATCGCCAGGCCCATCGTCACCTACTAAATCCCTCGATTTCTTCAGAGCCTTTCACCAGGGAAGGAGAGGGTAATGTCGGTGTTCAATGTCGCCGTGGCCCAGAACATGTGCCGAGGTCAGACATAGACCCGGAAAAAACACATCACGGACAACTACACTGCGATAATCCCTACCCGTGAGCCTTTGATGTCACGCCCACCGGCTACCATGGTGCATTTTGCATAGTACTTTGCTAGGGAGAGACGAGCGGTTCTAAGACGCTGAAGAGCTTCAGCCTCGTTCGACCCCCCCATTGTGACCATGAGGATAGACAGGTAAGCATCCCCGGAACCTTGTGAGGTTCTAAGATGCACCTCATCGAGCCGTTTGAGTAACTCGACAGCCCCGGATGAGGAATATAACATCAAATCATCTGCAGTTTTAGAGAACACGATCGGACATAGGTAGTGACGAGAAGATCGAATGACTCACCGTTCCGGATGAGTTCGATGGCGTCACAAAGGAGAACACCCCACCATGTCGTCGGTGCAAGATCTTCATTGAACATGGTCAGGAGATCCAAGGCTGCCTCCTGCAGGTCACCACTTAATCTCCGTTGATGAAATTCCGCATAGCGGACCGCAAACATAAGCCGGTGAGTAAATACACCGTCTGCGCCTGGATGCGCTCGCAGTTCTTGCAATGACGGCGCAACTGCAGCCACTGATCGGGCAAAGACTTCCGGCCCTATATTGTCGTGGGTACTACTTACAGCAACGCAGGAGAAATGGACAGACCATGCTTAATATATTCGGCGAGGATAGAGTCAACTATTCGGCCCAGCCACGTCCAGTTTTCCGCCGAGGTTGCATACGAAACAGCCAACCCATATTCTCGGTGTTTCAAGAAATTTCCTGCTGCAATCTGTGTGACACAACCTGAGCAAAAAGCACAAGAGATGGGCATTGGGAGAAGAACGGATACCGTGCAAACCATCCGCCGGACAGACTCCCTTCCATACTCGTGACAAGTTTCGATCACCGCCTTTAATGCGGCAGGAACTTCGCCCGAGTGGACCGCAACATTCACACCACCGTGGTCACCCGTTTTGGCCTTGAAGCTGATGGGTACGCGGAGTAACACTTGATCCGCTCGTTCCCTCCCTATCGGCCCGCAGGAGCACATGTAAGCCACGGTGATACGCCACAGCGCTGGGTCAGAATGTAAGTAATCCGCGTAAGATAATATATACTGGTCGCGGAGAGAGATATCTGAGCTACTCGCAAAACTCAGCGAGGAGCACAGAAGAAGTGGAAAAATGCTTACTCGTCAGAAACGCGCGTATTCAGGAGGTCGACAGCTTCCATGAGGTCAACCCAGTGGGCCGCTAGCCAAACGTCCAGTTTGGACGCGTAGGACAATGCTTCCATTGTCTCACCCCGGAACAAAGCTACGTGAATCATATCTTCCAGGTCTGTTGGATCGGGAGGCATGCTCTCTAAGATTTGATTCACCACATCTCTGAACATATGATAAGAAGCAACACCCTGAGGCACATGGAGGATACGTACGGAAGGTCTTGCCTTCGAAGACGATGATTCACAAATATGCTCCAAACAGCGCATACCTCCTTCCAGTCGGCATTGAGATCGATGCAAATGCTCTGGATGATCTCAGGGCGGCCCTCCAGTATGCCCACAATGTTGCTAAATGGTTTCCACCAGTTCTCGTAGTCATCCTCTCGCGCTTCTTCAGGAACGCGATCGAGTTGGAGGCGGAGGGTTTTGACCTTCTCCTTCCAGCGTCGAAGGGCGACAACAAAGTCGCGCTCGCTGGAAAATTGGACGATACGGGGGTGTGAACTCAGTAAAGGTGACAGATGTTGTGCCACGCTCTGGAGGTGCTCAGAAGGATGACGAGATAAAGTCTCCAACAAAAAAACAGGTGCTTTCGAAAATCCCCGAAGGACAGATCTGCATGGATTATGGGTCAACCCTTCCTCACGCCTCTGAAATAGATATTACCTTGTGAGATAAGGCCAAAACGACTCGTCCTGCCAAGGACTATCTTGTGAACTGAGGTGATCCCCTTCTTCGGTTGAAGGTTCAATGAAATGCGTGTTGAGCCACTCCATCAATTCTTCACCCACAGGGGCATCATCGAAACCAGCCTCAGGAAGGTAAAGGACAACAAAGAGAGAGAGACAGGTGTACAATGTCCGGTAATGGTTAGCATCGTATTGAAGGGGCTGCGGCCTGTTCAACGGTTTCTAGAAAGAGGGTCAGCAGACTACCGTAGCAACAGAGGAGACACCCACAGACGCTTGCGCCCAGCTATCCATGACAAGTTTGACATAATCTACGGAGTGCTTGATCAACACCTGCGAAACTTGCTCGCCGCGCCCCCTGGAACAGCAATATTGGCGGGAGATTGACAGCAATGGAAAAGGGGCAACGAACACTCTGGAATCTTGCCCCTTCTGGTTGTCTTTGAAGTCTTGAAGGGAAGCAAAAATGACGGACGTCTCTGTCACAAACTAGATGGTGATTAAAGCCCTGATCTAGAGCTGAGCATATAATGACGTACCAGTCGACGTTCAGATGACGGTACCCTGTCTATACTTGCAGTATAGACGTCCTGCGATTCATGATACTTCTCCTTGAGTGATTTGAGGGCTTTTGAATCGACCTTGTAAATGTAGTCAGGCGACACGTGAAGACCGAGTATTGGCACTCGGCCTACAGCTGCGTTCGTAGCAAATACGGCAACCGAGTTGTCTCTGGGAGACTGCACAACAGATAACGTGCGACCAGAGCCCAAAAACTCAGCGTCCTTCCCGTCTTCGAACAGAGGGGGATAGAGACGAATCGCAGTCATTTTTGGACGTGCAGCAGACAACGCAGAGCGCGTCGTTTGAGTTCGATGATCGTACACGTCACGCTGTCACGCTGTCACGCGTGACCCCTGTTCTTTCTGAGGCAACCCGGCCCGGCCCGGGCATCCTGTCGACGCTCCCACTGCTCATCGATCATCTTTAGCACCTCTCCCTCCACTCTAATTTTTCGTAGGGCTGGGTTCCCCTCGACATGTCTTGGTCCAGCAGCCACTATCTTTCTTCTTGAATCGTTTCCTTGTGGCCCTCCGGCTGGAAATTAAACAAGATAATTTTGCGCCATCATCACAGATCCATCCAAGTGGTTGTATAAGTGTTGAGATCCTCGTCATACTATAGTGTAGTGCAGACACTCGGCACACGAAAGGCTGACCAGCAGCGCAGTCATGGCGCCCATACCAGAGCTTGCCAATAACCGTACAGATAAAACAAATGTCAGAATTACTCGCTACCGCCATCTGTGACACTACCAGGACTCATCAAAACATGTATGTGTTCAGTCTCACACCTTTTTTCGGTCGGGTAACCAGATAGCTGGCCTGGGAGCTGTGGCCATTTGCCGCGACCGGTACGACAACCATTTTGCGATTTTGCGGACGAGCGTGAACGGTCCGGCCGATCCGGCCTTTGGGATGGCGCGGCGTGAAGCTGTACCACTTCCACAGCAGCTACGGCTATTGCGGGGCCCGGTAGGTTATCATAATGTTATTGACGAGCATCTACCCACGGTCGAGCGGGTGGCGATCGTTTCCCGACCGAGGACGTCCCAGGTACATTAATTGTGCGTCGGACGGGCCACTGCCACCTCACCTGACTAGTACTGATGCTGTCGTGGCTGTTGCTGTGGCGTCGCCCCGCACCAGTTCCCATCATAACTTGGCGGGTATGGCCCAGTTGCGACGGTACCGTCTCAAGTGCACCCTTCCAGTCGCCCTCAACCGGGACTGCCACTGGATCTGGGACATCTCGGTCTCATTCATGCTGGAGTACGAACTCTTGTCGTTCACTGGCTGAACCGGCCCGCCTTGGGGATTTCCGAATTGCATTGATAGCGACATCAGTCGAAAAATCGTGGTTTAAAATTGGGACGGTGCATACCTTGTGGTGATCGGCATCTTGCGCGAAACGCTAATCAAGAACTGAGTGCGAACTGCGCACGTTGAGTCAGGCCAATGAAGCGATGATTCGGACAAGCCCGGCCTGTCTGAGGGACGTCCAAAAGCTTGTTTCTACAGTCCATGACTACAAAGGATCATCTTAACTTGCACTTGCGAAACCCCGCCCTGATTAGGTTCACACTTGGGTCTATTCAGTTCGCTCGGGTATGATTGGCAAGCAATCAGAATTTTGGCTGGCGTGCGTCCGAAGGCCCTGGGGAATTCCGCGCAGATGGCTCGGAAGATCTTCCTCTTTCGTGCCATACCTTTTGGCACACATCATTCAACAACGGAATAATTCTCTTGATGTTAACAATCACCTCCTTCCGCCCTACCTTGTCCTTATTCATTTCCTATTAATGTACTGGCGAAATCAATGCTAGTGTCAGAGTAACCGGACACTTGCATTTCGTATGTAGTTCGCCGAGCTGAGGGCCTCTGCCACGAGGCTGGTATAAAATCTCATGGATGCATGATTCGAACGAGGCCAGAAGGGAGTCGGATGACTTTGTTGATGTGCCCGCAGTTTCACGTCGTCCCGCCTCTACTCAGCTTGCCAGTGATTTTCATTAATGCAGGACCAGAACGAGGATGTGTGACTGGAAGCCAATCGAGGAACACTGCCGACAGGCGAGTTAAGGTGAAAATAGGCTTTGGTCGTGGGTCATTGGCAGAAGACCTGAGCAAGGAAGGCATTGTGAGAGCACTTTGCGCGCAGCGATCCGCTCATCATGGCCTTGTACAAGTACTCTTCCTGATGCATTTTCCTGGGTGTTTTCAAATCCAGGTCCCCACTCATGGGATCCGAGACCCGGGACGACTGAGCGGAGGAGACTTGGAGGGAAGGCATGACAACCAGACGTGAACCGGTCATGATGGTTACCAGAAAGGGAGGGGTGATGCTCTGATTGATGTGCTTGCAGCGCAGCAGCCCTCAGAGTGGCGGTGAATGTTGGCAAGGCAGTCCGGTCACGTGACAAAGACAAAGCGAAGCGAAGTTATGCTTAGGAACGGCATTCGGCCCGCTGGGACCGTCGCTGACTTATGCTTATACAGTACCTACACCTACGTGTGAAACCCCAATGGGACTTCCCAAGTTCCCATCCACCAACTCCGTTCCTAATCGAGAAACCCGTAACTCTCTTGTACCTCATAACCCATAGCCGGCCGTCATGCATCGTGATCCACCTCCCTTGGCTAAGAAACATCTGATGGAAGTAGTGGGAGTGAGAACAAGTGAGAACTGTCATTGAGATATTAGCGTAAGGTGCTAGACGTACATAGCTACTAGTTGTTGGATTGGTTACCCTAACCATGACAGCCTCTAAGCTACCCCATGCTCTGCAATAACTCATGGCCATTGGCGTCCATGGAGGGGTATAGGTTGGTCAGAGTCAACAGTAGGCCCCAATTTCCCGCACTGGGTAAGGACGAGTGACACACTATCGCTCCGAGTCTCGGCCCGTCAACATCATACAATACATCGTAACACGAATATGCATCACTGGCATGCACGCCACGCCTTTTGTTTTACTTATTGTTGAGTCAATGCTGACTGCGTAAGCGACCTTGTATCACCTCAAATTATTAAGATGGCTATACCATGACAAGGTTTACATCCCCATTGGGAATAAGCAATCCAGGCTTCCCAACAATAGCTCAACCTTGCCAGATCGGGCTTGAACACAATATTTGGACTATACAGCGATACGGACCTGCCACGGAACTAGTCCGATACAGTATCACATCGTCCTACTTTCGTCGACGTTGAGGATCAGCGTGCTGAAATATCTGATCATCTCTACAAAGTTGTCAACTCTGAGGTCTGCCGAGCTCATCAGCCATCAATTAATTATCCGAAGTGTGATGAAAATCAAAACACACGTTCGTTGACCGTATGGACGTTGTTCCGCGATGCGAGATTGCTTCCAGCATAGTGATGATTGTAGCGGATGATGTGGCGCGTGAGTTTCCAGTAGTGTCTCATATCTGTGGTCCACGTCCCATATTCGTCAACTTCGTATTAGCAGCCGACCAGACAACTGCACCCACCCGTATTTCCTGTCATAGTCCCAGGGCTGACAATTATGGTATCTTCACCCTCCAGACCACGGTGGGAGTTATAAGTTGCCTTGATCGTCCCGCTCAACAACTGCCACGGAGCCGACTCGGAGTCTTCACCACTTGGCGTAATCGGGGCTGGCCCCAAAGCGGTTCCCCAGGCATCTGTCAGAGCGAGTGTGCCTACTGATGGGCCATCCTCAATGGAGATTGCCGAGCCGAAAGCGGTGTAAGTGAGATTGAATTCCTTGGCCAAGTGCTTCAGGAGGCTTGCGTCACGTTCTTGAACAGCGGTGACAGAGCTGCTTGCAAAGCCCACGTAAGTGGCAGATAGATAAGTATGCGGATCCCCGCCATGTATGCAGAAGACAGACCTTTGGGTTGCGATTCGATGGTTCACTACGGCCCAAGCTTCTTCGGGTAGAGCATTGGCCTTCACTCCACCTCGCACGAGGTCAATGGCTTGTGTGGTACCGATCAATCCCCTGTAGAACGGATCGTTTATCAATGCCGCCTCCAGTTTACGAAGTGCCCAGTCGGAGTAGGCCGCAGTCTTGACAAGGGCGCGAAGGTGTGCCGGAAAATCCTTGGCGTGTTCTGCTACGCATTGGACTGTGCTATAGACGGGAGTGCCACGGTCAAGGTGAGGTTCGATTGGATTCGCCTCAAACTCGACAAGGAGACGTGCAAGGATGCCGATACTCTATGGAAGGTGTTAGATGAGACCTATCAGAAAACATGGTGGCTGACTGTATGTGGAGGCGGAACGCTTGAGTGTCCACCCAGGGTTGAAACTATCACCCTGGTATTCACGCGTCCTTTCTCCGCGATGGCGGGGATAGCAATGACGGAGCCCGCGATCTCCCCATATGCGCCTGCGAGAGCGATGTACATAAAGTCATTAAGTCATGAGCGGATTTACCTCAGTACTCAGCACTCACTGCCCTCGTCTACAAGTAGGGCAAATGCGTCTTCTCCATATATCTTCAGCATTTCCGCAGAGAGATGTTGGGCACCCTGACGGCAACAGAGTTAAGCCCACACGCCTGGGGTATAGAAAGCTTGCACCACTGACCTGTTTGCCGCCCGCCTCTTCATCAAAGCCAAAAGCGAGAACAACAGTACGAGCAGGCTTGAATTTTTTCTCGAGCAAGCTTTCGATGGATGCTCTATTTCGGGGTCAGACTTCGCAAGGAATAAAGTAAGGACGCGAACAGTATGCCAATCAGTCCGCTCTTGTCATCGGCGCTTCCCCGGCCCCAGATGTACTCGCCTGAAAAAACACCCAAATGAGTGGTCTGAACCACTACAGAGCAACCAATCATGTATAATACCATCATAGTACCCAGAGTAAGGTGGGTGGTTCCATTCTCCTACAGTCACGGGGTCGACCGGAACCACATCTGCAGATCCGAGTTGTGTCAGCGGCATTAGTCAGTAGGCATAACTGACTCAGACAAACCCTGGTGGGCGGTTAACAGGAGTGGTTTGAGACGAACATCCGAGCCCTTCCACTCATACAGTAATCCGTATGTGTTGACCTTTGAGAGCGTCAGAGTCACGTGCCTATCGAAAATGGTATATTAGCTCTCCGCTTTAACTTCCTCCTCCGCTCGCGCTTGTTGAATTTCAGATATCGTACGTAAGCGGAAATGATCGAACGATGTAATCGTGATCGTGGAATGGCCTGAAAGCTTCCCACCGCTTGTCCACACCAACTGGGCCCGTGTTCTTCGAGTCATACGACTCCGTCCTTCATTAGCGACAGTTTCAGAAAAAAAGGGAAGGCCACATCGCAGAAGGCACGTACGGAATGCGAACTGCCCCTCCAAGCCACTCCACGGCTCTCGTCCTGAATGTCTTCTCGTCGAAATCACGTTTGAGACTTTCCCAGACCTCCGCGTGTTGCTTCGGATAGAGGGGGCCCGATTGGGGACAAAGCTTTGCACCTCGGCGGTGATCCAATAGTCTTTGGGATACGAACGACCCACTGGGGAGATCAGCGTAACGGCGCGACACTACTGTGAGCACACCCGCAAGCAGAGCGACAAGACCGAGGACCCTCCATTTTGATTCTTGCCAGCGATGGCGCGGAGCTTGCACGAATGCAGCAGCTGGCAGTTTGTCTTTATCCTCGTCTCTTGGGACCATGACGGGCGTGCCAGTGACGATGGTTGGTGGCATCAGCGTGGAGAGTCTGACCTTGTCATTTCAGTCTTGGACTGTTCAATCAATCCCAATGAATGAACAAGTCAACTGATTTACCACTGTGGGTGTTCCATTTGGATTTATGCAAAATCTTTGAAATCTGATTGGTCGGCTGTCACAACCTGTCAAAAGCTGGATTGGAATCAATTGTAAAAATCTAGACAGTGAAATACATTTCGTGCACTTCGCCCCACAACAACGCCTATCAATCGTCCATACTTGATGTCAACTAAGCCCTGCATGTCCAGTTACGGGAAAAGTTGTAACCGAACGCTGATCTGCAAGCCATTCGCATCTTCGTCAAAGCCAAAAGCGAGAGTGACAGTGCGACCAGGCTCGAATCCTTTCCCGAACAAAGTTTCAATAGATGCGACTCTATTTCGTGCGTCAACCTTGGCATTACCACTGGAGAGCGAGCAAAGGCATGAACAGTATCCCAATCACTCCGCTCTTGTCATCAGAGCTTCCCTTCCCTGGACGAATTCGCCTGAAAACCACCCGAGTAAGTGGTCTGAATCGAAACAGTCAACCAATCCTGCATCCTACCGTCATAATACCCAGGGTAAGGGGGATAGACCCATTCTTCAACTGTTTCGGGCCCAACAGGGACCACATATGAAAATGAAAGTGGCATCAGTGGGGCAACAGACATGATCCGGGAGCGGGCGCAAACCTTGGTGGGCGGCTAGCAAGCAAGGTTTGAGAGTGTCGTTCGAGCCTTTCCATTCATGCAGTAATCCGGATTTGTTGACCTTTGTGAGCGTCAGAATCTCGTGCCTAATTTTAGGGGGCAGCTCTCTGCCTGTTGTGGTTTCAAAGATTGGCCCATCAACACACGTAAGGGAAATGCCCGAACGAAGTAATCGTTCAATGGCCCCAAAGGCGTCCTATCGCTCATCTACACCAACAGACCCCATGTTATCATACGGCTCCGTGCTCGTTCAAACCGAGAACCCCGGACAAAAACTCCCACGTCGCAGAGGGCACTTTTCAAAACTCGCGGGATCGTCACGGTACTGCGGCTCCAAGCCACGCCACAGCTTCCGTCGTGTCGTGAATGTCTTGTCATCGAAATCACGTCAGAGGCTCTTCCATAGCTCTGCGTGATGCTTTGGGTAGAGGCCATCCGACTGGGGACAGAGCTTTCCTCCGCGATGATCTATTCGTATTGGGGATAAGATGTGCCCCCTGCGCCATCGTGAGAACACACTGGCACGCAAGTAGAGCGACAGCACCGAGGACCCTCCATGCTAATTTCAGAGGGCGTGGGGCTTGCGCAAATACATCAGAGAGTACAGTAGTCCAACATGGATCAATTATATTAGACTTGCAGGGAGAACATTTCACCCACCGAATAGCGACAAACTTCCATCTAATTTCCGTTCTTGGTATTATACGAGTCACCCGCAGTCAACATGTGTACTGTGCAAGAAATAGTCTTCCTGAATGTTGAACATTGAACGACTGTAGGGAAGACACACCAATGCAAACCCAAAATCGATACGATCAACAGCATCAACTGAACTCGACTCGAACGAGGTTCGATTCTGAATCGTTCTTGTCCTGCTTCCATCGATGGTCTCCATGGCTTCTGCTGACCATTCATCGAATATTCATCCGTCGGTCATTCTTGGCCATGGGCTTAACTTTTTGTGGTTGCTGTGAATCGGACTCGGACGTTGGCGCTAAGATGCCCTTCGAGGTTTGTTGGCGCCCATGACTCAATCGCACGTGATGTTCACAACAGTAGTTTCGCGTCCGCTCTCGCCGACTTCGGATATCAAAATATACTAACACCCTGGCTGGTACAGCAGTCGTCCCATCCCACCCCTATGAGTTGCATCATCACACGTCCTCGCAATCCACACCGGTTAAATGATTGATATCGATTTATCTCTGGCCAATCATCATCATGTGATATAACGATATCAAGCCCCGCACTATTGGTCCACACTTCGGCAGGTGCCTACTTTATATCTCCCGATTTTCGTCCGCGTTGAGGATGAGGGTAGTGAAAAACCGGATCATCTCCACAAAGTTATCAGCTAGGATGTCTGCCGAGTGCCGAGCTCATCAGCACGTGTCATCCGAAAAACTCCGACGTGATACTACATACGTTCGTTGACCGTATGGATATTGTTCGGCGGTGCACGAGTGTTTGCCCCATATTGGTGATTGTACCGGACGATATGGTGCGTGAGTTTCCAGTAATATCTCGTATCTGTGGTCCACGACCCATATTCGTCAACCTCACGTTTAACAGCTGACTTGACAACCGCCAGTGCACCCACCAGTATTTCCCGTCATGATGCCAGGACTGACGAATACGTTATCTTGACCCTCCAGATCCCGGTGCGCGTTATACGTTGCCTTGATCGTTCCGCTCAACAACTGCCACGGAGCAGAGTCTTCACTGGTCGGTGTGATCGGGGCTGGCTCCAAAGCAGTGCCCCAAGCGTCTGTCAGAGTAAGTGCGCCTGATGATGCACCATCCTCCTCGGTGATTGCCGAGCCGAAGGCGGTATAGGTGAGATTGAATTCCTTGGCCAAGTGCTTCAAGAGGCTTGCATCGCGTTCCTTCACAGCGGCAACAGCGCTGCTCACAAACCCCGTGTAAGTGGCACGAATAAGGACGACCCATATGTAAAAACACACCTTTGCGTCGCAATTCGATGGTTGACTACAGCCCAAGCTTCTTCGGGTAATGCATTCGTCTTCACACCGCCTTGCACAAGGTCAATGGCTTGTGTGGTACCAATCAGCGCTCTGTAGGATGGATCATTTATCAATGTTGCCTCCAGTTTACGCAGTGCCCTGTCTGAATTGACCGAGGCCTTGACAAGGGCGCGAAGGTGTGCCGGAAAATCCTTGGCGTGTTCTGCTACGCATTGGACTGTACTGTAGACAGGAGTGCCACGCTCGAAGTGAGCCTCGATCGGATTTGCCTCGAACTCGACAAGGAGACGTGCTAGGATGCCGATACCCTGTAGAAGGCGTCATGTAAGATCCGCCAGAAAAAACAGTGGCTGACTGTGTGTGGAGGCGGAACGCTTGAATGTCCACCTGGAGTCGAGACTGACACTCTGACATCTATATATCCTTTCTCCGCGATGCCAGGGATAGCAATGACGGAACCTTCTACGTCCCCATATATGCCTGCAAAACCGATAAGGTAACGGATTTACCCACGAATCTCAGTACTCACCGCCCTCATCAACAAGTAGGGCAAATGCGTCCTCTCCATATATCTTCAGCAATACCGCGGAGAGATGTTGGGCACCCTGACGGCAACACAGTTGGGCTCACACGCTCGGTTATAGAAAGTTGTACCGCTGACCTGCAGGCCGCTCGCCTCTTCGTCAAAGCCGAAGGCGAGAACGACAGTACGAGACGGCTTGAATCCTTTTCCGAGCAGACCTTCGATGGATGCGCTATTTTGGGGTCGGCCTTAGCACCGCTGCAGGGGAGAAATCATGGACACTAACAGTATTCCAATCAGTCCGCTCTTGTCATCGGAGCTTCCCCTTCCCCAGATGAATTCACCTACAAAACATTGGATGAGGCGGTTTGAGGCGCAACGGTACAACTAGACCCGCATCATACCGTCATAGTACCCAGAATAGGGGGGATATTTCCATTCTCCAACCGTCTCCGGCTCGACAGGAACCACATCTGCAGATCGAAGTTGTGTCAATGATATTAGTGGGTACAGCTGCATGATCCGAGTACAAACCTTGGTGGGCGGCTAGCAGGAGAGGTTTGAGACTGTCGTTCGAGCCCTTCCACTCATACAGCAAACCGTATGTATTGACTTTTGTGAGCGTCAGAGTCTCGTACCTTGATGAAAAACGCGTGCTTCGATCTCTTATTGAAATTTCAGAGATGGACCATGGACGTACGTAAGGGGAAATGCCTGAACGAGGTAATCGTGGAACGGCGCGAAGGCTTCCCACCGGGCATCCACACCAACAGGATCCATGTTGTCAAATGACTCCGTTCTTCGACCAACAAGCAACAAGAGAATATCAAAACAGCACGCCACAACGCAGATACAATTCAAACTTACGGGATGCGCACTGCCCCTTGGAGCCACGCCACTGCCCTCTCCTTGAAGGTATTCTCTTTGAAATCGTGTCCGAGACTCATCCAGATTTGCTCATGATGCTGTGGGTAGAGGGCACTCGACTGGGGACAGAGCTTCGCGGTAGCGCGGTGATTCAATCCTATTGCGGATAAGAAGAGCGCACTGGTACTGGAGGGGTGAACAAAACGGAGCGCCGATGTGAGGACAGCGGCGAGGAGAGCGACGAGACCGAGAACCCTCCATTTCGATTTTCGAGGGCGGGGGTCTTGAACGAATAGAGCAGCTGTTTGGAGATCCACTTTTTCGTTCCTTGGGACCATGACGGGCATTCCAGTGAGGATAGTTGGTCGGGTCAGGGCATGGGCATGACACCTGGAATGACTTGATGAATTTATTTATTTGAGCCCCGTTGGGTTGAACACCGCGGGCCGGAGAGCGACCAAAAAAGTCAGTCACCTTCCATTCTTGGCCCCACTCGTGGCACCCCATCACCTGGTGTACTGTAGTAGGAAGACGTGCTGACTGAAAACTAAATCGAACGAGGCACAACTCTCTTTTATTTCATTCGTTGATCCATTTGCGAACGGTGAGGAACACATCGTTCTAGTTGTTTCCCACGTCACGCCACAAACGACACTCCCAGATGCTATTGGAACCTGGTTTGGAATCGCATCTGGCCCTCGGGTTGAGATTTCTGTCTACTGGAGTCTCGATCTATGGTGGGTGAGGTGCGTGTATCGCTATCGCAAATGCACCCCGGAATCCCTCATCACACCACTGACACAACTAGTTTCACATAGTCATGCTGAGTGGACAGTCTGCCAGTGATCCCCTTCGCCACCCAGCACCATCACAGTTTCCATTCCTACATCCCCCGGATCTTTAGTCCCGATTGAACTAAATTGATATTGCCAAGGAAGTGTACGAACTACTTTCTGTGACGGTGACCGGAAAATAGGCCGTACTCTTTGAAGCCTTCGACGAATAATATTAATGTGATAATGTGATCCGATCCGGGGATGCACGGTCCGTGCCCTAATGCCCTAGGTCTTGTGATACGTTATGTGCTCTGCTCGAGTTACGAAGGCAGCACGAGACATACAGAGACATACAGAGAAGTCATAGCAATGGGCGAGTCACGTGTCACATGGTACAACAATCAATATCTCCGACTGACCACGGATCATCAGAACACAAACGCGACAGTGCCTTCGATTTCAAAGTGGATCTCTTACCATTCTCAGACCTGTTTCGGGGTTCTTCAACACACGACCCGGACGCAGCTGCAAATCTTATGGTCGCCGGGTCTAGGATTCTCGAATCGCAGTCATGGTGACCTCCGATATTTTGCCAGTGATTTTTTATCAAAACGCTCACGTATGGCTAGAAGGACCTGCAGGCAACGAGTTATGCCAGTGAAACGGATGACGAACGCATTAACAACTCGGAGAAGGCTCGAAGGTTTGCTATCACACAACTTGATCTTCAGTGGCAAGTCCTTGTGAAACAAAAGCCTTCCCGATACGCTCGCGAGTCCTCCAATGGCACGCCGGGCTCAGGGGCCGATCTTATATTACTGGCTAGCAGTATGCGATACCATGCTCGGTGTTGTTGCTGGGGGTAATGACACATCGATCGGTACAGCAGTCGCTGATATCAACTACGCAAGGCGCACCCGGCCTCGCAATCTGCGATGGTTGAATGGGTTACCTCGATTTATCTCTGACAATTCAGCAAACTGATGCACTGAGTCAATAACGTCAATCGCTACGCTTCAAGCCTACATGTCGGTACCTCTTTATATCTCCCTGCTTTCATCGGCGTTGAGGATCAGAGTGGTGTAGAACCTAATGATTTCCACAAGATTATCCGCTCTGATGTCTGCGAAGCTTGTCAACACCTGCGATCCGAACTCTGAAGGGGATCAAAACTCACATTCATTGACCGTATGGATGTTGTTCGGCGTACCAGAAAGGCTTACCGCGTCTATGTGGCTATACCGGTAAATATGGCGCGTGAGATCCCAATAATGCTTCGAATCTGTGTTCCGCGCCCCGTGTACGTCAAACCCGTGTTCACAACAGACAAGGGAAAGAGGCCCACCAAAATTTGCGGACAGAACTCCAGGACTGACGAATATGTTGTCATCGCCTTGTAGTCCCCGCTGAGCGTTGTAAGTTGCCTTGACTGTTCCACCGAACAACTGCCACGGGGCCGAGTCTTCATCGGTGGGCGTCTCCGGGGCTGGCTCCAAAGGAGCGCTCCAAGCCTCGGTCAGTGTAAGGGCACCAGAAGATGAAGCACTCTCGGGGGTGATCAACAAGCCGAAGGCAGTGTAAGTGAGGTTAAACTCTGCAGCCAAGTGCTTCAGGGCTTGTGTATTGCGTTGCTTTACCGCAGCAACTGAGCTGCTCGCGAGCCCCAAGATGACATGAATGAACAAAGCGAATCCTGGACCTGCGTGTGGATGACAAACCTTTGTGTGGCAATTCGCTGATTCATGCCAGCCCAAGCTTCTTCGGGCAACGAGTTCACCTTCACTCCACCTTCCACCAGGGTAATGGCCTGTGTAGTACTGATCAACGCCTTTAAGACCGGTTGTGTTATCACTTGCTCCTCTACTAGTCTCAGTGCCACGTCTGAAGTGAGGGACTGCTCGATAAGAGTGCGTTGGAATCCTGACAAATCTTTGGAATGTTGTCCTACGCATTGGACGATACTGTAAGCTGGGGTGCCACGCTCAAGTTGAGGCTTGATTGGCTTGTTTTCGTACTCGACAAGGAGACGAGACAGGATGCCAATGCCCTGAAAAAGATATTAGATAAACTTATCAGAAAACACATGATTATACAACTTGATAGACTGACTGTATGCGGAGGCGGAAGATAGACTGACTGTATGCGGAGGCGGAAGGCTCGAATGACCACCTGGAGTCGTGACGGTCACTTTGGTATTTAATGCCCCTTTCTCTGCAGTGCCGGGAATTGCAATTATTGAGCCTTCTACGTTGGCAAATATACCTACGATGGAGATAAGGGTCAAACCTTGGCACAGATATCTTAGTATTCACCGCCCTCATCTATGAGTAGAGCAATTGAGTCTTTGCCGTACTTTTCCGAGTTCTCTTTAGAGAACGAGGTTATAAAGCCGTATTTACATGGACTGTGTGTGGGAAAATTCCGCACTAACGTTG